>Ga0079306_1000118_pt1 | contig 94780 bp, 79 predicted proteins | sample Methanotroph_Enr_FD_79181 | JGI IMG/M metagenome (GOLD analysis project Ga0079306, IMG submission 79181) | Enriched soil microbial communities from Old Woman Creek wetland in Ohio, USA - Methanotroph_Enrichment_5 | ecosystem: Environmental > Terrestrial > Soil > Wetlands | place: USA: Ohio... | reverse complement strand
TGGAACTTGTCCTGCTGATGCGAAGCAAACCATGCAACAATCAAAAGCGCAACTCCTGCTGCTACAAATCCATGAAGTACATTGAATGCTGAAACACCGTCGATCCACATCATGGTTGTCGTGGTATCGCCAACCACGCTGCCCGAACCTCCGGCATTACTTGCGGCTACTATACCCGCAATATAACCAATGTGCACTTTGTTTTTGAATACCACCAATGCTATAGTGCCGCCAATCATAGCTGCTGCAATATTGTCAAGGAAAGACGAAAGCACAAAAACGAAAACCAGAAGCACAAAAGGGCCTTTCCAGTCGTTAGGCAGGTATTTCGGGAGAATGTCAGGAACACCAGATTCTTCAAAGATCTTTGCAAGTATAGCAAAGCCGAGAAGCAATCCTAACAGGTTAAGCAAAATTCCCCATTCGCCCTGACGGAGACTTTTATCTTTCAACTGTTCAATTAATGGGTTCGCACCGAAAAAATGTTCGGCAAAAGGATAACCGGATATAAAAACAATTTTATAAAGAAAAATGACCACTAGCCCTGTAATGGCAACCCGGAAAGTTTGTTTATGAAATACTGCCACACCAATAAGTGTCAGGGCAAATAAAATAAATTCAATACGTATGCCACCAACTGAAGCTCCGGCTGAGCCGCCTTCGGCAAAGGCCCAAAAGGGAAGAATCAGCGCCATTATTACAAACAGTACTTTTAAAAAGTTTTTTGACATTGATATATTTGGAGTTAGAATGTTATTTAACTAAACCTGCGAATCCCATAAAAGCCAGGGATAATAATCCCGCGGTTATCATAGAAACCGGAAAGCCTCTCATTCCCTTAGGCACCCTGGTCGTTTCCATTTGCTCCCGCAAGCCTGCCAGAAGCACCATGGCAATGGTGAAGCCAACGGCAGTAGCTGCAGCATAGATGACGCTTTCGATAAGATTAAATTCCTTCTGAACAGCTAATATCGCTATCCCAAGCACGGCACAGTTGGTGGTAATGAGCGGCAGGTAGATTCCTAAAGCCTGGTATAACGACGGGGCTGATTTTTTTAAAATTATTTCAACAATCTGTACCAGAAACGCAATGATGAAGATGAAACAGATGGTTTGCATGAATTCTATGTGCAGAGGTAATAGTATATAATATTGTATAAAATAGGTAACAAAGTTGGCAAGCGCCATTACAAATACCACGGCGGCGCCCATGCCTAATGATGTCGAAACCTTATTGGAAACCCCCAGAAAAGGGCATATTCCCAAAAACTGAGCTAGTACAACATTGTTTACAATGATTGCCAGTATTATTATTTTAATGAATTCCATAACGTATGATTTATTTATTTAATTCTGGCTTTAATTCTGTTCATAACCGCTATCAGGTAACCATAAGTTAAAAATGCGCCCGGAGGCAGAACGAAGATTAAAATTGTTTTTGCATTTTCACTTACAAGTTTAATGTCGAAGATCGAACCATTGCCGAGCAGTTCTCTGAAAGACCCTATAATTGTCAATGCTAAAGTAAATCCTATCCCCATGCCTAAGCCGTCCAAAATGGAAGGAAGGACAGCATTTTTCTGTGCAAAAGCTTCGGCACGGCCAAGAATGATACAGTTAACAACGATTAGCGGAATAAATATTCCCAGCGTTTTGTATAAATCGGGAGTATAAGCCTTCATTACCAAATCGACAATGGTAACAAACGTGGCAATTATAACAATAAATGCAGCGATACGAACCTTGTCCGGGATAAAGTTTTTTAGCAATGAAATAAACAGGTTTGAAAACACCAGCACAAAGGTGGTGGCTGCACCCATGCCTATGCCGTTGCTGGCGGCTGTAGTAACAGCAAGGGTAGGACAGGTTCCGAGCACCAGGACAAACGTTGGATTTTCTTTAAAGAAACCGTTTGTCAAATATTTTAAATTACTCACGCGGCCCTCCTTTATTTTCTTTTGTTGCATAATTTTTAATAAAACCATCGTAAGCTTTTTGAGTTGCATCGCAGAACGCCCTTGATGAAATGGTTGATGCAGTGATGGCGTCAACATCTCCGCCGTCTTTCTTAACCTGAAGTTTAAAATCTTTTGGATTTTTCCCGTTGAACTGGTCTTTCCAGTTGGTTGTCATTTTATCGCCAAGGCCGGGGGTTTCTTTCTGGCTGAGTACTGCAATTTTAGTGATACTTCCATCGGGCAATATACCTACCATCAGTTCAAAATGCCCGGCGAATCCCTTATCGGTGAATGTTTTAATTGCATATCCTGCTATTTTTCCGGATTGCCTTCCAATATAGTAGGTCAGCCCTTCAATTTCTTTAGCGTCCTTAGTTGGATCATTATCAAATGCTGGCAACACATTTTTTAGTGCGTCTATCTCAGCTTTTTTATCTGAAAGTTTGATGGGCTCCTTAGTAATTGTGTATACAATGCCTAGCGCCGCAGACATCACAAGGGATATCAGGAACAGGGATAAAATCATGTTTTTTAATGAGGATTCCAGCTTAGCCATTTTTTACTACCTCCCCGAATTTTTTTGGTTTTAAACCCTTATTGATTAAAGGTGTGACTGCATTCATGATTAATATAGCGAACGATACACCTTCGGGATATGCGCCCCAGATCCGGATGACGACCGTCAGCAAGCCACATCCGATGCCAAACACCACCATTCCTGATCTTGTCATTGGTGTAGTTACCATATCGGTTGCCATAAAGATGGCTCCTAACATCAATCCGCCGGCAAGTAAATGGAACACAGGGTTGATGTATTGCGCCGGATCAATAAGATAAAGGATGCCGGTAAAGGCAAATACCGTCCCGATAAATGACACAGGGATATGCCATGTGATGATTTTTCGGATCAGCATGAATAAGCCGCCGATGATGATCGCAATAGCAGAGACTTCTCCGAGTGAGCCGCCCATATTACCAAGCAGCATGTCGGCATAGGAGGGAATGCGAGTCATAAGATCGCTCATTGCATCTCCTTTTGCCAGGCCTTCTTTAACGATTCCTAAGGAGGTAGGTCCTGTAACAGCATCCACAAGAACAGCACGGTTGGCAACAGGAATGGGCCATGAGGTCATGTCAGCAGGGAAGGAGATCAGCATAAAAACACGTCCTGCCAGGGCCGGGTTGAATGGGTTTTTACCAAGCCCCCCGAATGTCATTTTAGCCACAGCTATGGAAAAAACAGCCCCGGTAACTATCATCCAGACCGGAAGGTTGCTCGGTACGTTGAGTGCCAGAAGAATCCCGGTAATCACGGCAGAACCATCCCCAATGCTGGTAGGTTCTTTAAGGAAAAATTTTGTGATCAGAAATTCGACCAACACACAGGTCAATACCGAAACTGCCGTAATCAAAATGGCGCCGATCCCAAAATACCAGAACGAAACAAGGGTAGCAGGCAGGAGTGCGATGACCACACCCCACATTATTCTCTTTATGGATAGATCACCGTGAAGATGTGGTGAGCTGGAAACAGTGAGTAGATTTGCCATAGATAAATATTATTTTGCCCGCAATCTTATTAATTGTCCTACTTTATTTTTTGCCACCCTGATATTTTCCAACAGCGGTAAACCTGCAGGACATGTAAAAGCACATGAACCGCACTCTATACAATCTAGTACATTCAGGCTTTCAGCCCGTTCTTCCTGTCCGGTCTCCGCGGTCTGTGCAATATGGTATGGCGCAAGCCCCATCGGGCAGACAGAAATACATTTTGCGCAACGTATACAATTAGACACTTTCATACGTTTGGCTTCATCTACTGGCATCAGCACCAGCCCCGACATGCCTTTTACCACAGGTATTTCAAGGGAGTTCAACGCTTTTCCCATCATGGGCCCGCCGCTGATGATCTTTCCGGTATCTCCCGGTACTCCTCCTGCTTCTTCTAATAATGCGGAAATGCGCGTACCGATACGAACCAGCAGGTTGCACGGATTTTTAACTGATATTCCGCTTACAGTCACCACACGTTCAAACAAAGGTTTGTTTTTCTGGACAGCTTCATAGACGGCAAAAGCAGTTGCCACATTCTGAACCACACAACCAACCTCAATAGGAAGCTTACCGGATGGAACGCCACGGTTGAGTATAGCTTTGATAAGCTGTTTTTCGCCGCCTTGCGGATATTTTACCTTTAAGGCACAAACACGGATGCCTTCATATTTTTTGGATAGCTCTGTCAGATGCGCGATGGCATCGGGTTTATTATTTTCTATACCTATGAATGCTTTAGTTACTTCAAGGGCTTTCATCAGAATTTTAACACCAATAAGCAATTCTTCAGCTTTTTCAAGCATGATCCGGTGATCCGAAGTAAGGAAAGGCTCGCATTCAACAGCATTAATAATAAGGTGTTCTGCCTTTTTTCCCTCGGGAACCATCAGCTTTATGTGGGTAGGGAAAGTGGCTCCACCGAGTCCAACGATTCCTGCCTCTTTTATCCGTGAGATGATTTCCTCTTTTGTCATCGTGATGTTTGCTTTCAGGTCGGGGCTAATATCAATACTTGCAACCCATTCATCCCCTTCAACATCAATGATGATGCATTTTTTACGGTATCCGCTGGCATCTATGGCGTCATCAACTTTTGCCACGGTACCTGAAACGGAGGAATGGATATTGGCTGAAATGAACGTTGCCCCCTGAGCTATCAATTGTCCTACAAGTACCTTGTCGCCTTTGTTTACCAGCGGGGTGGAAGCAGCACCGAGGCTCTGAGCCAGCGGGATCACCACAGTTTGCGGAACCGGCATAATTCTTATCGGTATACCTGCAGAAAGTTTGTTTTCTTCCGGATGAACACCTCCTGATTTAAAAGTTTTCAAATATGGAACCTCCTTAATGCTTTTTATAATTTATCAAAATTATCTTCCTGCCACTGCTTCAACGGCGATTCAATTTTTTCTTCAGGAAAATTAACTTCCCATATGGCATTTGTCGGGCAAACCTTTACACATTTTCTTGACAAAGTGCATTTTTCGAAATCGATATAAGCAAGATTGTTTTCAAGAGTAATTGCATTGGATTCACAAACCTTAACACATCTGCCACATCCGATGCAGGCCACTTCGCAGTTCTTTTTAGCCACACCGCCCTTTTCCGTATTGATGCAGCATACAAATACCCGGTTGTCATTCAAACCTTTCAGCCTGAGCTCGATGATCTTCCGGGGACACGTTTTTACGCAAGCGCCGCAGGCAACACATTTATCCTGCAGTATTACAGGTAATCCGGTTTCTTTATCCATGTACATGGCGTCAAACTTGCAGGAATCCACACAGTCCCCACCACCCAGGCAACCAAAAGCACAACCGTTAGACCCGGAATAGAGGTTATGTATAAAAAAACACGAATTCAGTCCGTCGTATTCGGTTTTGGCAACCGCATGTGATTTGGTTCCGTTGCAACGCAGCACCGCTATCAATGGTTCTTTTTCTTCAACAACCTGTCCGAAAAATGCGGCAACGGTTTTCATGGTTTCGTTTCCACCCGGAGGGCAGAAAAAGCCTTCCGTGGATTCTTTTCCAACTATATTTTCAGCCATGTTCCTGCAACCGGCAAAACCGCAGCCGCCGCAATTGACTCCGGGTAATAATGCTGCTACCTCATCGATTCTAGGGTCTTCAATTACTTTGAATTTCTGTGCAACGAAATACAAAATCACTGCTGACAATACTCCAATGACACTGAGCGAAATAATGGCATATATGATCGCAATATTCACGTAGTATTTAATTTAATGTTACCAATCCTAATTAAGGTCTGACAGGTGTTTCATGTATTGTACCCTGTGATATAATACAGGATTGTCCGCTTTTTTCAGGCTTAATTTACCCCTGAAATCGCTTATATCATGGTATTTTTTCTGTTCCATCCACCGGGTCAGGTCTTCCAGTATTTCCTGAATCCGGACTGAACCATTGATGTATAAGGTTGAACATAACTGAGTGGTGGTAGCTCCAACGAGCAGCTGCTTGATAACACCGCTGGCATCATGAATACCGGTAGACGCGGAAATATCACAACCCGCTTTATCCGACAGGAGTGCAATCCAGCGCAGCGAATTACCAATTTCAGCCGGAGTACTTAATATATTACTCGTCTGAATGTGAAGTGTATCAATGTTGATATCCGGCGTATAAAATCTGTTAAACATAACCAGTGCAGCTATTCCGGACCAGGAAAACTTTTGCAACAGGTTGACTAATCCGCTGAAATAGTAACCAATTTTTAAGGCTACAGGGATTTTTACCGTTTTTTTAATTTTCTCGATGATATCAAAATACATTTTTTCATGCTCGGCCCCGGTGGTGTTCAGATTGGCGGGCATGATGAAAATATTAAGCTCAATGCCATCCGCACCGGCATTTTCAATATCTCTGGCAAAGGAAATCCATTCATTCATCGACACACAATTGATACTTGCAAAAACAGGAATTTTTACTTCTTTCTTTGTGTCTCTTATGAGTTTCAAGTATTCACCAACGGAATTTTGCTTGCTGAAATTTTTAATGTAATCCAGCGCTTCCGGGTAATTGTTGTAGGAATCTGTATATTCCATGATGTGGTTCGTATCCACCATGATCTGTTCTTCAAAAATAGATTTCAGGACGACGGCAGCTATGCCTTTATCCTCAAATTCTTTTATTTTTTCAGGCGATTTGGTCAATCCTGAACTGGCTACTATCAAAGGGTTTTTCAACTGAAATCCCATGTATTTTGTCGTGAGATCAATCATATTTTTTGTTTTTATCCGGGTGGGCGGCAAAATTAGACCTTATATTCAAAATGACAGAAATTATTTTATAAAAAATATCAAAAGAACTCAATATTGATTAAGGTTTGTTGAATGAATATCAAAACAATAATAGTTCATTTTTTATATAAAAATACTACTTTTGTATAAGACATGCAAGAAAATCATATTTCGCACAAAGGATTTATCAAAGAAATCCGTGAGGACACTATAGATGTGTTGATAACCAGCGAATCTGCTTGTTCAACGTGCAAGACAAAACATCTTTGCGGAGTATCCGATTCCAAAGAGAAAATTATTACTGTGCAAAAGCCGAAACAGCAATTTGAACCCGGAGATAATGTTGAAGTGGCCATGAGCCAGTCTATGGGCACTCTGGCAGTTTTTTATGCTTATATCATTCCTTTTGTTTTAATGATCTCTCTGATGATCGCTGAATATTATACCGGCGTTTCTGAGCCCATAATAGGCCTGACAGTGGCCATATTTCTGGTTGCCTATTTTTTTACTCTTTATGCTTTTCGCAAAAAGCTGAACAGGAAATTTACTTTTACTATTAAAAAACTTTAAAATGAAAAAGTTTATATTATTATCTTTTGTAATAAGCATTGTTGCTTTTGCATGCACAAATAACGCAAAGAAAAACCTGATCACCTATAAAGGGACCGTTCAGGGCTCGTTTTTTCAGGTGAAATTCTATGCAGGCGCTGACAGCACTTCAGTGATAAATGCCATAGATTCGCTTTTTAAAGTTATTGACCAAACGGCTTCCGTTTATGATAGCACATCGCTGATTTCAAGGGTAAACGATAATTTGGACCCGAAGCTTAATATTCATTTTGTAAAGCTTTTTAATAAATCGCAGGAAGTTTCGCAGGCTACAAAAGGGTGTTTTGATATCACGGTCGGGCCGCTGGTTAAAGCCTGGGGCTTCTGGAAGAAAAAAGGAATGGATCTCAGTCAGAAACAGGTTGACAGCCTGTTGGCGTTTGTCGGGTATAATAAGGTCAGGCTGGTAAACACAGGAAAAGGTAGCCATATTCTTAAAGAACATCCGGAAACCATGCTGGATTTTAATGCAATTGCTCAAGGTTATACCGCTGATGTTGTAGCCGATTACCTGAATTATAAGCTGATTACTGATTACCTGATCGAGATTGGTGGTGAGGTTCGTGCATCAGGCACAAAAGAAGGTAATGTCACTTGGGTAGTAGGAATAGAAAAACCAGCCGAAAACAGCGATGCAGCGCAGGTTATCCAGGAAAAAGTGGAACTGAAAAACAAGTCCATGGCTACTTCGGGAAACTATCGCAAATATTTTATCAAAGACGGAATAAAATATTCACATACCATAAACCCTGCAACAGGCTACCCGGTGCATCATTCGTTGTTAAGCGTTACCGTCATGGCTGACGATTGTTCAACTGCCGATGCTTATGCTACAGCTTTTATGGTGATGGGCCTTGATAAAGCCAAAGAATTTCTGAAAAGCCAAAAAGGATTAGAAGCCTGTTTCATATACTCAGATTCCAGCGGAAATTTTAAAGAATATATTACCGATGAGTTTCAAAAAAAAATCCTGAAGGATAAAAAATAATCGAAAAACGAACGCTGTTTCAATTATTATGTTTTTGTTTTTGTTTTATTTTATTATTGGTTTAAGCTAATAATAAACTATTAACCAGGTGCTTCTTATTCCAACATAGACCGGGTGTCTTTCCTGATCCTAAAATTATAACCAACAGTGAAATTAAAAGAGGAGAGGTAGTCCTTTTTATAAATTTCCGGCGACCGGTAATTAAGCAATCCCTGCGTATATCTGAATCCAACTGTGAAGTCATTATCAAGACGGTAGGTAATGTCCGCAATAATACCGCAGTCAATTTTTCTGATATTTTTATCTCCTTTGATATTAGATGTTAACGGAGTTGAATATCCCGGAAAAGTTCCATTGATAATACTCGAATAGAACGGTATTGTATCCAGGCCGGTCATGGTTTCTACTATGGGTATGTGTTGAGCGAATTCCTCAGTTGTTTTGTTTGAAACTAAAAAAGAAACATAAGGCCCCACAGAAAAATATAACGATCGGTAGTTGAACTTCGCCAGTACAGGAATCTTGATATAACCCAGGCTTGAAATGCCACGTCTGGTATTATAAACATGATCGTTTACATAGTTATCAATACCACCCAGCGAATCCAGAATGTCATTGATATCAATTCCCAGAAATCCCAGCAGGGGATTATCGTTCAATGTTTCAATAAAGGACGTGGTATCGTACAATTCATAAGTTTTTTTCCGGGTTGTATAGTCAAGTTCAGCAGAAATTGAAAACCATTCATTGATCTTGTAATCTACAGTTGCACCTACATGGCATCCAAGGCTGAATATATGTCCCTTAAAATCACTTTTCTCCACAGGCATGACATTCAGGCCGGCTCTGCCTCCAACGCTGAATTTTTGGCCAAGAGCAACCGAGGAACATATAAGAACGAACAGGCAAATGAAAACTTGCTTTTTCATAATATATGGATTGTTTAATAAAGCGCAAAAATAGCAAACACTATGGTATTTTCAGTATTTTATTTTTGTTCATAAAAACATAGTTTGAATTTGATATAATTACTAATATTGACTAAATTTGCATCATGAAATAATCTTATCAACTAATAAAATTTAATGAAATGAAAACTACAACAATTAAATTACTCAGAGCCGGTCTTGCAGCATTCTGCATCATGTTGCTCAGCGCAAACATAAGTTTTGGACAGGCAAGCCATCTGGTTATCAGCCAGGTATATGGCGGTGGCGGTAATACAGGTGCATACTGGAAACAGGATTTTGTTGAATTATACAATGGTACAGCCGACACCATCTTTTTAACAGGCTGGTCGGTTCAATACGCATCAGCTACTGGCACTTCATGGACAAATAAAACTATTTTATCAGGTTATGTGGCACCGGGAAGGTATTTTTTAATCCAGGAAGCAGCAGGCGCCAACAACTTAGCTATGGATCTTCCGTCTCCTGATCTTATAGACCTAACTCCTTTAACAATGGCAGGTGCCAATGCGAAAATTGCCTTATGCAGTGATACAAACTCTTTAACAGGAGCTTGTCCTACCGGAGCGCCTATCGTTGATTTTTTTGGCTACGGAACAGCCAACTGTTCTGAAACGCTTGCATGTGCAGCACTTTCTAATACTACCAGTGGCAGCAGGAATAATAATGGATGCACCGATACGGATAATAACAACACAGATTTCACCGTTGGAGCTGTCAACCCGCGTAACAGCTTAACCCTGGCATGGTTCTGCGCTACAAAAAAACTTGATATTGCCAGCATAATTCCGGCAACACCTGAGGTAGGAATGCCATTTGATATTATCGTTTATTCCCGTAACGGCAGCGGTGTCAGGACCAATGTGTGGTACGAAACAACGCTGACACTTACTTCCAACGATGTCGCCGGAACTATTGGCGGAACAGTAACAGGCACCATACCGGCAGGCAAAGATTCTGTATTGATTTCCGGAATAACCTTTCCTTCTACAGGAACAGGAGTGCAGATTTATGCAACCCCTACAACCGGCGATTTTCATGAAATTGATACAAGCGCACTGTTTGATGTAACTATTGCCAGTGGCATCAGCGATAATGCTTCCAATGATATAATATCAGTGTATAATAATAATTCAAACCTGGTTATCATGCTAAATCTTGCAGAAACATCTGATGCCAGCATTCATGTTTTTGATATTTCAGGTAAATTAATAAATACTACTGAGCTGACAAAAGTTCAGAAAAACAACGTGGAAATCAATACCAACAACTGGTCTAAAGGAGTTTATATGATCCGTGTTACCACAAAAGATGGTACTTATACCAACAAGATTCTTTTATAAAATTAAGTATTGACAAACCTTTTTTTTAAGAGCGGCGGAACATTTCCGCCGCTCTTTTTATTTACAGTTTTGCCGTTTTGTTCGTCATCATTAAAAAATAATTAAAAAATCTGTGCGTTATTTTGGTTTAGCATTAAATTTGTCGAAAATTAAAACTCTTAAAAACAATCTATGTTTACGTTTATTACCAATATCATCCTGTCGGCATTGTTTGCTATAAATGCTGCAGCTTACCAGCCACATTACTACTCAGCAAATGAAATGGGCGGATATAAAATCCGTGTCAAAGTTACCGGAGTGGTGGACAGCACATGCTATCTGGGGCATTATTACGGCCAGCACCAGTACATTGACGATACCACAAAGGCAAATGTAAAAGGAGAGATGGTCTTCGACGGGAAAGAACCTTTGAAGGGAGGCATTTATTTTATTGTACTTCCTAAAAAGAAATATTTCGAGTTTATCATCAATAAAGAACAGGAGCTCACGCTTGAGACGGATACGCTGGATTTGCTGAAAAACATGAAAATTAAAGGTTCTAACGAGAACAAGCTTTTTTATGAATACCTGAATGTGGTCAATCAGAATCAAAAAACTTATGAAAGTCTTAAAAAGAGGTACGACACAAATAAAGAGAATAAAGACTCAGCGGATATTTTGAAAAAAGAACTCGAGAATGTGGACCAATTTATAAAGGACTACAAACTCAATTTAATGAAAAACCACCCTGAAACATTTATCACCACAGTTTTCAATGCCTCACGCGACCCGGATGTTCCTGAACCGCCACTATTACCCAATGGCCGAAAAGACTCTACGTTCAAGTATTTTTATTATAAAGCCCATTACTGGGACAATATTGATTTTTCAGACGATAAGATCCTCAGAACCCCGGTTTTCTATAACAGGATTAAAAACTTCTTTGACAATGTGGTACTGCAACATCCGGATACTATTATTTCTGAAGCTGATAAACTGATTGAACGGGCGCGCGCCAACAAGGAAATGTTCAAATACGTGGTCTGGTATCTCACCTATACTTATGAAACTTCAAAAATAATGGGCTTTGACAAGGTTTTTGTCCACTTGGTTGAAACCTATTATATGACAAAACAATGTGACTGGATGTCGGAAACGCTGCTCGACAATATTTCCAAGCGTGCCATGAAACTAAAACCAATACTGTTGGGCAAGGAAGCGCCACCTATGATCATGCAGGATACAAGCTTGCAGCTTCAGTCGCTCTATGCGGTCAAAGCTAAATATACCGTGGTGCTTTTCTGGGATTATGAATGCGGGCATTGCAAGACAGAAGTCCCAAAAGTGGTAGAGTTTTATAACAAGAAGAAAGCGGAACTCGGGCTCGAAGTATTTGCTGTATGCACCGACACCAATATGGTGGAGATGAAAAAGTTTATTCGTAAAAACAATATGCCCTTTATTAATGTCAACGGCCCCCGTGCTATCACGTCTCATTTTGCTGAAGTCTATGATGTATATAGCACACCTGTTATTTTCCTGCTTGATGAAAAGAAAATAATTATTGCAAAAAGAATTGATGCGGAACAGATTGAGGAAATCATCAAGTACGATATAAAGCAGAAAAAAGAACAGAATTAAGACTTCCGCGGAAGGTTTTTAGTAGTTTGTATACCCTTTTTATTAAAAAGAAATAATTATTGTCCGGTAAATTATATACATGCTAAAGGATGTAAATAGTATTTCGTTCATTGCCTCTTATCCTAAAGGAAGTATTGATTTTCATCAATTTACATCCTTTAGGATCGAGGAAAATAAATTGATGAAAAGCAATCCATCACGGCGGATGGTAAGGCTTTTCATAAAATTACAAAATTTCTGTCGGACATAAATGAAACGAAACTTCAATATTTTAGTAAAATAAATTATCATGAAACATAGTGTCACCATACTAATTATATGCGTATTGCATCTTAATTTCCTTTTCGGGCAGCAGCACGATAAAAAAATTATTGACGAAAGTGTCTATCCGATTTGGAAAACTATTAAAAACACGGCAATTTCAAACGATGGGAACTGGATAACCTATGAGATCAATCCGTTGAAAGGTGATGGTTTTCTGTATATCATCAATGCTTCAAAAAACATTAAAGATTCGGTATCACGAGGCTACAACGCGCAATTTTCGGCAAATTCGGAGTTTGTTATTTTCAAGATCAAACAGCCGGAAGACAGCATCCGTAAACTGAAATTAAAGAAAACAAAAGATGAAGATTTGCCAAAGGATTCCGCCGGAATATGGCTGCTCAAGACAAAATCACTGAAGAAATTCGATAACGTTAAATCATATAAAGCCGGCAGGGACGGAGGAGAATGGGTAGCTTTTCTGCTTGAGGAAAAGAAAGAAAAACCAGAAAAAAAGGATACGGCACAAATTTCTGATACTACAAAAGCCAAAAAACCGGAAGTAAAAAAAGACAAGAAAAAAACGCCGAAACAAACAGGAACCGACCTTTTGATCTATAATCCGGTAAAAGATTTTACGTTGAAAAATAAGCTGGTTACCGATTATATTTTTTCGAAGAACGGGGCGCTGCTCACCATGATCTCAACAAAAAAAGATTCCATTGATACGGTTGCGGTGGCTGTTTTTATTGCCGGTAAATCAAAAACCGATACCATCTTTAACAGCCCGGGTACCGCCAAAAACCTGGCCTGTGATGATGCCGGGCTGCAGATGGTATTCCAGTTTTCGCAGGATACCGGAAAGGTAAAACAGTTCCGGTTGATGTACTGGGAACCAAAACAAAGTGCGCCAAAAAGCATCATTGATACACTTGAAAAGCAGTTTCCTAAAAACTGGTGCATGAGCGAAAACCAGGCGCCAAAGTTCTCAGAGGACGGAAGCCTGATCTATTTCGGCAGCGCACGCCGGCAGGTACCCGAACCAAAAGACACCCTGCTGGATGATGAAAAAGTAAAACTCGACCTTTGGAGCTGGACAGACGGACTATTACAGCCCCAGCAGTTAAAAGAACTCGACAAGGATAAGAAAAAAACATATCAGGCGGTGTATTCAGTCAAAGATGGTGCTATTGTGCAACTCGCAGATTCGCTCATCGACAATGTAAACCTGTTGAAGAAAAATCTTAATATAGCCTATGCCACTTCAGAATTACCCTACGAAAAAATCTCCTCATGGGAATCGCCTTCGTATTCCGATTATTACATCGTGGACGTTAAAACAGGTAAAAAAGACCTGGTGCTGAAGAAACAGCAATACGATGTCAGGATGTCGCCCTTCGGCAACTACATGCTTTATTACAACATCAACGATTCTACATGGAATGTGTATTCTGTAAAAAACAAAACATACGTGTGCCTTACTGAAAAAATTCCGGTGAATTTTTACGATGAAGAAAACGATGCGCCGGAAGAGCCTTCTCCTTATGGCATTGCCGGATGGTCCGAAAGCGATGCTTTTGTGTTTATTTATGATAAATACGATATCTGGAAAATTGATCCTTCGATGAAAACTGCACCAGAGAATATCACAAGAAATGGCAGAAATACAAAAACAGAATACCGCTATATCCGTACCGACAAGGAAGCAGAGTTTATTGATACAAAAACAAACATGCTGTTAAGTATTTTCGATACTCAGACACGTCAAAGCGGTTTTGCCTCGCTGAACCTGAAAAACGGCAAATCGCCCGTAAAACAGGTATTTGACAATTACCAGATGAACTTTATCACCAAAGCAAAAAATGCCGACAAGCTCATTTTTACCAAACAGTCTTTTACTCAATATCCTGATTTGCTTTACACCAACATGAGTTTTACTCAGCCGGTGCAGGTTTCAAACACCAACCCTCAGCAAAAGGATTACAACTGGGGTACTGTAGAACTTGTCAACTGGACAACCGGCAGCGGAACCAAACTGGAAGGGCTGTTGTATAAACCTGAAAATTTCAATCCGTCGACGAAATATCCGGTCATAGTTTATTTTTATGAACGTTATGCTGATCAGCTCAACCAGCACTGGATACCGTCGCCAAGCAGGTCTATCATCAACCCGGCCATTTATTGCAGCAACGGATACATAGTTTTTATGCCTGATATCAGGTACAAACCCGGATATCCGGGCAAATCAGCTTACGAATGTGTGGTAAGCGGAACAGAATTTATAAAAACATTCAGTTTTGTTGACAAAGACAATATCGGCATACAAGGGCAGAGCTGGGGCGGGTACCAGGTGGCTTACCTTGTAACCCAAACCGGCATGTACAAAGCAGCCATGGCAGGCGCCGCCGTGACGAACATGACGAGCGCTTACGGCGGAATACGCTGGGGAACGGGCATGAGCCGCATGTTTCAATACGAAGAATCACAGAGCAGGATAGGAGCAACCTTATGGAATAACCCGGAACTGTATATTCAGAACTCGCCGTTGTTTTATGCCGACAAAGTAACAACTCCGTTGCTGATGATGAACAACGACAACGATGGTGCTGTTCCATGGTACCAGGGAATTGAGTTTTTTACCGCGTTACGCCGGCTTGACAAACCAGTATGGATGCTTAATTATAACGGCGACGAGCATAATCTTGAAAAATGGCCCAACCGTATCGACCTGAGCATACGCATGAAACAGTTTTTTGATCATTACCTGAAAGGCGCTCCCATGCCCGAATGGATGAAAAACGGCATCCCTGCTATCGAAAAGGGTAAAATTACAGGGTATGAACTGACAAAATAATCCATTGCGCACTTTGCGTCTTCCCTGCGTTCCGCCGCGGCGGAACGCGGTTAAACCCGAATTTGAAGATTTCAAAATAGTAGAATAAAACATATTACTTATTAAATATTTTTTTTTCTGATTTGGGCGTTCATTTCTTTTGCCTGTCCAAAAGAAACGAACCAAAGAATCCGCCGCGGCGGAGACAGCCCAGACAATGCTTCAGCCCGCTCTCAGAAAACATTGAAATTCTAAACAAAGTGGTCCCGTCAGCCAGCTGGCTGACGGGAAACGCCGTTGGCGACTTTGCAGATTTTCTAATGTTTTCTGATTCACCCCAACGCTGGCCCGCCGTCTGGGCATGCCAACGCACCGCTAACCTGGCGGTATGCCATGGTTGACTGCGAACAATAAAAGGTTTGATAAAGGGTTAAATAATTCCGTAGGATTCCTATGCTCGTATCAGCTTTTTGGCAATCTCTTCAGCGTTTTTAGCGCCTTGTTCTGAAAACCAGGCGAAGATTCCGGTAAACAAAATTCAAGCAGCGACCTGAATTCAGGAACAAGGTCCGGCTCATACCTGCACATTTTTTCAATGATGGTAATACAATAATACCTTACGGATACGGACTCTTTTGTTGATGCAAGCCAGTCGAAACTAAGCTGGAGCAACATTCCGTTATCCTTCACAAGCCTAAAATCTACGGCGTTTGCTATGGTCTTCAAAAAACCTCTTTTAACACCTCCTGTTCCCGCACTGGCCATTTTATCAATCACTTCATTAAGATGGGGCAGGATCAGTGTTGGATTTTTTTCACAGGAAAGTTCGATCACGCGTGCAGCGCGCATATTCAAAGGATAAGAGGAAGTAAAGCAAATATTCAGCAGATGAGCAAAACGTTCCGGGTCATTACCGACGGCTTCCACGGCCATATCAGCGGTATTACGGCCGGAATCATATAAGCCTGTTTCAAAATCAGGCATGTTGTTTTTCGTTGCGTTTTTTTTCACTTGTCGTGGAGTTTTTTACCGTTGCCGGTTTTTTCAATAAATAGCAACACTCTTTTTTCGCGTGTATCCTGCTTTTTGGCGGTTTCTATCCAGCTCATATATTCTTTCCGGTCTGTAAACGAAAGCCCTTCGTAATATTCTCTTGCCTTAGGGTTTTTATCTAAAAGCACCGAAACGTCTACCGGAACAATTACTTCCCGCACCTCAAGATCTTCTTCAATTTCAACCTGCACCTGATCACCGAATGTTTTGTTTAACTGTTTCCTGATGTCTTTTGTAATTCCCAGCACATGGCATTTGCAACCCATATTAAACAGGCTTCCGCGGTACAAAACCTTACCATCGAAGACGGCTTTAACTTTCAATTTGCCTTTTTTGCCAAAAAATTCCTTTACCTCGAAAGGAAACTCAACAAATCCGGCATCCATGGCTTCGTGCTGAATGATTGTGGTAATATATTTGATTTTATGGTGATCTGCCATTTTTAAATTTGAATTATTCATCAAAATTAATGGTTTTTCCGAAAAACAGATTTTAGCGGTCGAAGAAACAATGGCGGGAATATAATTCCTGAATGGAATGTTCAATATTAAGAAAATAATTTGATTAAAGAACACTGATCAACGATCCGCCCCGGCTGATTGATTTAAGAAGTTTTTAGAAAAATCGCAAATCTACTTTCGTTAATCGATATTCAATATTAAAAATTAGCATGATTTAAGAACATTACGCTGTGGCGGATTGTTTTTTGGAATTTATTCAGATTCTCCTTTGTCAGAGCAATTGATTGATATTACCTTTCACCGGAAATAAAAAAACAGGCTTTGCCTGTATTAAAAATATAATAACTTTGCTTTACAGAATATAGATATGTACAATGGATTTAAAATTATAGTAAAACAAGGTGTAAACTGTATTACATGTCAAATAGCTGTAGGATTGATTTGTATATTCGTTTTTATTCTTTCATCGGTACTTGTTCAGGCACAGCATAATTATGTACCCAACTGGAGTTTTGAAGATACCTTGCATTGTCCAACCGGCACAGGTTGTCCCATCATTAATGTTAAATTATGGTACACACCTACGCCAGATACTCCGGATTATTATAACGCTTGTAGTTTTTACTGCAACGTCCCTGGAAGTTTTGATACTTATTTTCAATATGCTCTTAATGGGGTATCCTTTGCAGGATTATTTTTATGGAATAAAACTTATTATGATGATCGGGAATACATTCAAATATCACTAAATGACACACTTGTTAAAAACAAATGGTATTGTGCCGGGTTTTGGATAAGTAAAACAGAGATAAGTAAATATGCAGTAAGAAATGCCGGGATGTTTATTTCAAAATCTCCAGTTGGAAGCAGTACCATAACATATTTACCTTATAGTCCTCAGATTAGTTATACATCCTTGGATTTCTTAACAGATACAGCCAATTGGGTACTTATCAGCGGGAGTTTTCAGGCACAAGGAGGAGAAAAATATGTAACTATTGGCAATTTTAATAACGATGAAAATACTGATACTTTACTATATGATACCACCTATTGGAAACCAAGCATTTCATATTACCTAGTTGACGCCGTTTTTTTATATGATTGTGATTCGACAAAACTTGCGGAAGCTGGTACAGATATTACTATATGCAAAAATAACAGCGCTGTCCTTGGCTCAACATCGTTAACCGGCTGCAAATATAAATGGACCCCGGCAAGCGGGTTAGATAATGACACTATTGCCCAGCCTATTGCCAGCCCTCAGGGTACCACAACTTATTATTTAACATTGACAGACCCTTTTTATCAATTAACCAAGGACTCAGTTATTGTAATAGTGAACGATGGTTGTAATAATTATTCCGTTTATATCCCAAACATATTCTCTCCCAACATTGACGGCAACAACGATGTGCTTTATGTGCGAAGCGAGCATATAAAAGAATTAAATTTCAATGTTTACAACCGCTGGGGCGAGAAAGTTTTTGAAAGCCAAAACCAAAACGATGGCTGGGATGGAAACTATAAAGGCAAGCCATGCAGCCCGGATGTTTATGTGTACCATGCCACGATAGTGTTTGAAGATGGAACGGAGGAGAGCAGGAAGGGGAATGTGACGCTGGTGCGATGAATTGGGAATAGATCGTAAATCTTCAATCGTTAATCGATATTCGATATTAAGAAGCTAAAGTGATGTAAGAATCATGATCAACGATTTTAGATATAAGATGTGTAAAGGAAAATCACAAATCTACATTCATTAATCGATATTCAATCTTAAAAATTAGCATGATTTAAGAACACTCCGCCGAGGCGGATTAACGATTTCTGATTTATGATGTATAAAGAAAAATCGAAAATCTACGTTCGTTAATCGTTAATCGATATTCAATATTAAAAATTAGCATGATTTAAGAACACTAATTAACGATCCGCCGCGGCGGACTGATTTAAGATGTATAAAGAAAAAACGAAAATCTACATTCGTTAATCGATGTTCGATATTAAAATATAATTCGATTTATGAATAATGATTAACGATTTTTGATTTAAGAACTTCATTTGTCTGAGCAATCTTTGGTATTACTCAAAAGGATGCTCACTATCAAAATCCGGCCTGTAATGATCGTTGCTATCCAGTTCCTGTATCCAGCCGTTTGTCAGCCCGAGTTTTTCCGCTTCATTCACCACGAGATCATATTCGCGTTTGCTAAGCGCCTGATTTATATTTTTATAGTTCATGGCTTTGTTTACCGGGTAATACTGAGACATGAGCGATATATGAACTTTGGGTGAAAGCTCTTCTGCAATAAAATGCAGCACATCAAGACTGTTCGGAACATAGCCGGGCAACACAAGATGCCGGATAATCATCCCTGATTCAGCATGATGTTCATCCGCGAAACGCAATGTGGTACCTTTTTGCCTGAAAATTTCTTTCAGCGCATTTTTTGCAATTTCAGGATAATCCTTTACATCAGACAACTGTGAAGATAACGTTCCATCCAGGTATTTAAGGTCCGGCAAATATATATCTATCAGGCCTTCCAGCTCTTTTAAGGTTTCAACTTTGTCGTAACCATTGGTGTTATATACAAAAATTGGTTTCGGCGAATGATGTTCGAAAGCCCTGATAATTGAAACCATCTGAGGTATCTGATGTGACGGCGAAACAAAACCAATGGCTTTGCAACCTGCATCAATTTGTTGCTGAATATCTGCAAGTACCTTTTCAAAGTTCCAATACTTGCTTGAATGTGCTGATGAATTACAGCTTATCTGGAAATTCTGACAGTAAACACATTGAAGGTTACAATGGCTGAAAAAGATATTACAGATGCCGTTTACGCCGCTTATGGGCGGTTCTTCGCCTTTGTGAGCTACGATCGAGCTGATGTTGTAATGATGATCCGAACGGCAATAACCGGAGTTTCCTCCAAACCTGTCAGCGCCGCAGTTGTGCGGACAAAGAGTACATTTTTTCAAAGTATTAAAAGAAATCATTAATGTCCGGCTAAAAATTATATAAATGCTTTGATCTATTGATAAATAAGCTGTTCATGATATATCCTTTTAAATGAAGTTGTTTTATATTATAGCCACCAAGGCACCAAGGCACAAAGTTCTCATATTTTAATGTTTTTATTTAGTGTAACTTAGTGTCTTAGTGTCTTTGTGGCATTGTAATAAATACTATTTGTCAGTCAATAATGAAAAGAGATATCCATTGAAAGGTTCAATAGGATTTTATAAATTCGCTCGAAAACACGAAGCGCAGCATCACGTTGTAGTGCATGCGAAATGTATCATAGTGCATCAGGTTGATTTTAGCCCAGTAAACGCTCCCCAGCAGATCGACTGCCACATGCTCGCTGAACTGGAATTTAACACCCGGCGATATAAATGCGCCAAGGCCGATACCTCCCTGCCTGACAGGATATTCCTGAAGCTGGGTGTTAGGAATATAATACTGGTTGCCGTAAATGTTGACGATGCTGTATTCAAGGGTTTCGATGGCGATTTTATTTTCTCTGACCTTTGTATTGTTGAGGTTGAAACCAACTTCTACAAAGCCGAATATTTTTTCATCCAGCGGAAATTCATAACTTCCTCCGATATCAATATTGATGCGGTCTTCCTTTCCCCATATCACATAATTTTTCAGGGTGGGAAATGCCTGTGTAGGAGAGGTAGCGCCAATCTTCAGCGTGAAAAGATCTTCCGCGGTAAACTTTGAATAGTTAAATTGTATAAACGCGCCAAAATGATTGTTGATATTCTTCTTGATATACATCCCCACACAAAAAGCGGGTTTGTATTTCATGCCGGTCGGCATACCGTATAAAGCAAATGTATCATTAATAACCTGTCTGATCTCTCTGATGTAATTAATATTGTTAAAAATAAGGCTTATCTCATTTTCGTTGCCTTCGGCGCCGTTATAAAAATTTGCCTGATATTTATTTGCAAAGGCGGCTCCGCAATTTATTCCAAAGCTCCATGCCCTGTTTTGTACAGTAGAATCGCCGCTTACATGTATTCCTGATGCCTGAATGTCGGCAGAAAGAAAAAGCACTATAATACAGCACGTATATATTTTTATCAACCTTTTCATACTTACATGGTGGCAATTACGTTAATAAATATATGCAAAATTAAACTCTTTACTGATTTTAGTTCCAAAGTTTTTTATTATTTTGCAAAAAAGTTTTTCATGAAGAAAACACTTGTTTTGTTTTTATGCCTGTTTTTAACCCTTACTTTATCTGCACAGGATAGCGTAAAGATTGAACAACTTGATAAAAATCCCAAAATCAGATTAAGCGGTTTTGGCGGTATATTAAGCGAAACATCCCTTCTCAGGAAAGGAGTTAATGAATCTTTGGGTGCCGGTGGGGCGTTAATGATCAATTATTATTTTTATTTAGGCGGTTATGCTATGGGTATGGCCTCAAATCATTACATCGATGACCTGGTAATGCCTACTTATGATTCACTTTTATACCATGGTACAAATTTGCGGATTAACTACAGCCATGCCGGTGTTTGGCTGGGCGCTGTCTTTTTTCATGAAAAAACGGTTCATTTTGGTGTAAGCACGCGCCTGGGCTGGGGGCATATTTATCTTACCGAAAAATACAACACCTCATACATCAACAATGTAAATTATAAGCTGGAATACACGGACGATAAGATTTTTGTGATTTCCCCGCAAATTGAACTTGAAATAAAAATGGCCTCATGGCTGAAGGCTAATATCGGATTTGGTTATAATTTTGTAACCGGGGTTGATTTCGACCGGTATAAAGAATGCAAATTCAGTTCGCCACAAATTACCGTGGGAGTGTATTTCGGAGGTTTCTCCGCTAGGGAGGATGAAATTGATGAGACTAAGGATACTGAAAATCAGGACGAATAAAACACGTACTATTCATTTTTTTAATAATTAATTACTAATGACAGACCCGCAGGATATATTTGAAGAAATAAGGCCTTTCCATGATGATGAAGTAAATAATGCGATCAGGAATCTTATAAAAGACCCGGAATTTGAAGTATTTGTTCGCTATCTTTTTAAAGGTGTCGACAGAAACGAGATATTTAACAACATAAAGGATATTTCGAGTATCGCTGAATTTCAGGATAAATTTGTTTCAGCCGTCATGGATGTGGTTATCAAGCGGACTATTGACGGATTGACATCCACTGGAATTGAGCACCTTGATAAGCAAAAGGCTTATGTATTTATTTCCAACCACCGCGATATCGTTCTTGATTCTGCCCTGATAAATTTAATGCTCTTTAATAACGGATTCAAGACATCGGAGGTAGCTATCGGCGGGAATCTCCTCATTTCATCCATGATCACGAATATCGTCAGGCTTAACAAAAGTTTTATCGTAAAACGCAATATTCCTCCCAGGGAATTGTACAAATATTCAAAGCTGCTTTCGGCCTATATTTCACATACGTTGTTTGAAAAGAAAACATCCATATGGATTGCTCAGCGCGAAGGCCGTGCAAAAGACGGTAATGATAAAACCCAAAGCAGCCTTCTTAAAATGTTCACGCTGAACGATGAAGATGGAATTAAGGAAAATTATATCAAACTGAATATTACACCGGTGGCCGTTTCATACGAATACGATCCCTGTGATATGCTGAAAGCCATAGAATTATATTCCGTAGAAAACAATATTCCTTATGTGAAAACGCACCAGGCGGATTTTCAAAGTATGATCACCGGGATACAGGGTTACAAAGGAAAGATAGATGTCTCGTTCTGCAAGCCTTTTACAGAAGAAGATTATAATCATATTACCGGGATTCACAACAACGACTGGCTGAAAAGCCTGGCTACATACATTGATGATCGTATCTATAGCGCCTACAAATTATGGGACTCCAACTTTATTGCATACGATATGCTGAGTGAAACCCCGGTATATGCAAACAGGTATTCTGAAGAATCGAAAACGAAATTTACAACTTACCTGAACGAGAAAACAGACAAGCTTGATGAGGCATATCCAAAAGACGAGATCATTCGTTTCATACTGAATATGTATGCGTATCCGTTAAAAAATAAATTGCTAAGCCAGCTTCCTGTCTGATCAGAACACATCAAGGATTTTATTTTTTATACCCCGAAATTCAAAAGTATCACCTGTCTTAAGGCCTTTTATTGCTACAAACAAGGGTACGGAAGGCGATATAGCATGATATGGTTCATCATCAACGATTATTTTACCGAGGCCAACGGCCACTACTAATTTCTGTGTGTTTGTAATTACCACAGAGCCATAAGCGACTTCGTTAAATATCTTGGCAGGATCAATATGCTCAAGGGTTTTTATATCTTCAAGGATTTTCTGAAGCTGTAAGCCATAGGCGTCCCTTTTATTAAGCATATCCGTTTTATATGTGTCAAGCCAGTCCTCAGGTGTGCCATAATCTTTGGCATTCTGGTAGGCTTCAGACATTTCAGCCTTAAGCGTTTCGGCTTGTTTATGCTGCATTTGCAGGCAGGCTTCCAGAACTTTTTTCTTCACTTCCTTCTTGTCCATGTCTTTTTCTTTTGAATATTAAGTTTATTTGCGTATTGACAACAATCCGTTTTTATCCAGAGATAAATTTATTTTAATAAAATGGTGAAATTATTTGAAACCCCCGGTAATTCTTTACCTTTTAACCTGATTGTAAAGGTATATCCCTAATTTTTTTTATTTTATTACATGTGGTAACAAATATATGTGTTTTTTTGCATAAAAGCAAATTTTTAAACAAATTTGTGGTTTTGTTATTACAATTGTCCGGTAAAATATTTTATAGCTAAAGGATGTAAAAAGTATTTCGTTCTTTTCCTCTTATCCTAAAGGAAGTATTGATTTTCATCAATTTACATCCGCCATTTGGCGGACCGAGGCAAAATAAATTGATGAAAAGCAATCCGCCTCGGCGGACAAATAAAAAAATGAAAAACACGTGTTTAATTATGCCTAAAAGATAGTTATGGCAGGCTTTTCATAAATTTGTAAAAAAAATTACCGAACATCAATGTTTTGTTATGCAGAATAAAATGTATCGGTTATTTTTACGTTTTGCGTTTTATAGCCAATTATATAACGATTAAAATTTATTATTTTTGTAATTAGAAATCATTTCTGATCTATGGGTAAAGAATCAAAAGAAATAGTACAATCGAAAAATGTACTAGAGTTTATCACGGTAGCCAATGAAGTCTGCATATTTTTTGAGGAAATCGAGAAATATGATTTTGAGTTTATGCTTACATACCTGCAAAAAGTATTGCCGCTTCTTTATTTGAAAGGAACCATGATGCCTGATATACAGGTAAGCAACGTGGATGGCAATGAGCGTTTTATCACCATCGAACAGTGGGAAAAAATTTATTTCAGCCTGGTGAATAAAACCGGGGCTAAAGATGCGTTCTACTACGTAGATTCATGCACAGAAGTTGATTACAAACAGGAAAAAGGCAGTATTTCTGAAAACCTTTCAGATATGTATCAGGATTTGAAAGATTTTATACTTTTATATCAGAAGAATACCCTTTCGGCTCAGGAGAATGCTGTATATGCCTGTAAAAGGCTTTTCGAGACCAACTGGGGAATAAAATTGATACTTACACACCAGGCAATACACAGCCTGTTATTCAGCAAGCTTAAAAACGACCGTGATTTCTTTATGGGATTTTCACCAAACTGAACCTGATGTACCTACAAAAACTAGTACTTACCAATTTTAAAAATTACCAGGAGCTGGAATTAGGCTTTTCGGAGAAGATTAACTGCTTTGTAGGAAACAACGGCGTCGGGAAAACAAACCTGCTGGATGCTATACATTACCTTTCTTTCTGCAAAAGTTATTTCAATGTGGTCGATACCCAGAATATCATGCATGATGAAGATTTTTTCACCATCCAGGGCGTTTGGGTCAAAAGCAACGATACTCCGGATACTATCTTGTGCATCCAGAAACGAAATCATCGAAAAGTATTCAAACTGAATAAAAAAGAGTACGAACGCCTGGCCGACCATATCGGGCTTTTTCCCCTGGTGATGGTTTCTCCGCATGATTCCGACATGATTTACAGCGGCAGTGATGAACGACGGAGGTTTCTGGATAGTTTTATAAGCCAGTTCGACCATGTCTACCTCGATGATCTGATCAATTACAACAAAGCGCTTTTTCAACGCAACAAGCTGTTAAAAATATTTTACGAAGATCGTTCCTTTGAACCTGACGCGCTTGAGATATGGGATACCCAGCTGATCGCGCTCGGTACGAAGATTCACGCAAAGAGAACTTCATTCATTCTTGACTTTACACCATATTTTAATCAATATTTCGAGCTTATCAGCGGAAAAAAAGAAAGCGTCACCCTGGGTTATGATTCTCAGTTAAATACCGGTAATTATGAAGAATTGCTGAAATCAAGCTTGTCCAGAGATCGCGCCGCACTATACACAACCTGCGGCATCCATAAAGACGACCTGATCTTTAATATCGAAGGTTATCCCTTGCGCAAATTTGGCTCACAGGGGCAGCAAAAGTCATACACCATTGCAATAAAACTTGCACAGTTTGAATACATTAAAAATATGAAAGGATTCAAACCGGTTGTACTTTTTGATGATATCTTCGACAAGCTTGATGATGAAAGGGTTGAGCACATTGTAAAACTCGCCGCTGATAATAATTTCGGGCAGGTTTTTATTACCGATACCCAAAAGGAGCGCATCATTGGAACCATGAAAAAAATTAATTCGCCGGGAAAAGTATTTATGATAAGTGATAATAATGCAAAAGAAATAAAATTCTAAAGATGCAGCAAGAAAAGCCGTTAAAAGCAGTTATCAGGGAGTTTGTTGAACATTACAGGCTTGAAAAAAAACTGAATGAATTCAAACTGATAGATAAATGGGAAGAAGTAGTGGGTAAGATGATTGCAAAACACACCACCAGCCTTCATATTGATAAGCGAGTATTGTATGTGGAAGTGGATTCTTCCATTGTCCGCAGCGAATTAAACATGATAAAAACCGCGATCATCACCCGTCTCAACAGTTATCTGGATAAGCCAATGATTGATAAAATTGTCCTGAAATAATTCAAAATAAACTAAGATGAAAAGAAATTATATCCCTAATCTGATTGTACTTACAGTAATTACTTTAAGCCTTACTTTTAGTTCTTGTAATTATTACAAGGAAGTAAAAGGAAATGGAAAAATCATCAAAAAAGAATTCCAGATTAAAGATTTCAACAAAATTGAACTTGGCGGGTATTACAATGTGATCATCAGCCAGGGCAACAAATCAAAACTTGAGATCGAAACCGACGAAAACCTGATGGAGTATATCGAAGCCAGGGTAAGTAGTAAATTACTTAAAATAAAAAATAAGAAAAACATCAGTGCCTCAAAAAACATAAATGTGTACCTGACCTTTGACAAACTGGAAGATATTGCGGTGGCGGGTTTTGTCGTTGTGAGTTCGGCTGACAGATTGAATTTTGACAAGCTCAGCATGGAAATTACCGGCAATAGTGAAATAAACATGAATATCAACTGCGTGGAACTGAATACCGAATTCAGCGGAAACAGCAGTATCAGCTTATCAGGTACAAGCTTAACAGCAGATATGAACGCCTCAGGTTCAGCTGTGATTAATGCTACAGAATTGTTGGTTGATGACCTGAAATATACTGCATCCGGCAATACTGCATCTAAAGTTAATGTCATCAGCAAGTTAAATGTAACCGTTTCTGGTTCTGCACAGGTGGAATATTATGGTTCGCCGGAAGTGAGGCAGGCAGTTTCAGGTTCAGGAATAATAACAAAAATGTACTAAAAATGGATAAAGAACTAACAGTAGGTACTCGTGTCGACCACGAAAGATATGGCGAAGGCGTTGTCAGCAAGGTCAATTTTTCAAATTATGAGATCATCTTTACACGGGGCGGCAAAATGGAGTTTTCGAAAAGCAACAAAGAACTCGACGTGCTCGAATACAATGATAATAATGCCGGAGGCGCTGGATCCACAGTTGATCTGGCCGCTTTCGAACAGCTGATGACTTATTTTCTTGATAAGTATGGCGCTTTTCAGGAAGTGATTGAAATGGGCGAAAAATGGGAGGGAGGAACCCTCATTTTGCAGCCGGGGAAAGCCGATCTTAAACCAAAAGAAATTCCGATGGAAGCCTTTTTTCATAAAATTGTCATGCTTCGCGACCGCCTGCGTGTGCTCGAACAAAATATCAACAGCCACCCGAAACTCAGCGATCAGGAAAAAGTGGACCTGCAGCAATATATCACCCGCATATACGGCAGCCTTACGACTTTCAATATTTTGTTTGACGATAAAGCAGCTTATTTTGTCGGGACAGGTGGAAATTAATTCATTGGGTTAATAAGTTGATTTCCGAAAAATCAAACGTTCGCTACGATAGCTAACATTCGTAATTTCAAGTGTCCGGTAAATTTTTTATTAAGAAAGGATGAAAAAAATATTTCGTTCTCGGCCTCTTATCCTAAAGGAAGTTCTGATTTTCATCAATTTACATCCTTTAGGACCGAGGCAAAATAAATTGATGAAAAGCAATCCGCCGCGGCGGATAGTAGTGCTTTTCATAAATTTGAAAAATTTTAACCGGACAATAATGATTCGTTATCTTTGCTAAAAATTTTTATTCTTGTCATTCTTCAACATCACCACCGAGTATTCAATATGGCTGATCATTCCCTGCGTTATGTTGGGCATCGGATATGCCATGCTGCTGTATTTCCGCGAAAAACGTTTTGACTTTAAAAAGAATATCATCAGGATACTTTTTGCCTTACGAACGACCGCAATTTTTCTTATCTCTTTTCTGTTGCTCTCGCCGCTGGTAATGACCCGTTCACGCACTACTGAGAAGCCGTTGATCATTGTGGCACAGGACAATTCGCAATCACCCGTATTCTGCAAAGACTCGGCAAACATACGTACCAGCTATACCGCAGAGCTTAAGGAGCTCATCGCTAAACTCGGCGATGATTATGATGTAAAGACATTTACTTTCGGTGAAAAGGTCACCGAAGGAGAAAATTTCACATTTAGTGAAAAGCAAACCGATTTTTCACAGTTGTTTGACGAGATACAAGCTCGCTATGCCAACCGTAATGTGGGCGCTGTCATCATTGCTTCAGACGGGCTGTACAATAAAGGTACGAATCCTTTATACCTGTCGGGAAGTTTGAAATACCCTTTTTATACGATCGCGCTTGGCGATACCAACATTCAGAAAGACCTGATCGTATCGCGCGTAAATTATAACCGCATCAGTTATTTAGGGAATATGTTCCCGCTGGAAATAGTGATTACGGCAGACAAATGCAGCGGCCAGAAAGCTACACTTACCGTTGCCAAAGGAAAAGAAAACCTCTATTCCAAAACCATAGACATAAACAGCGGCCGTTATATTGAAACCGTTCAGGTACAGCTTGAAGCCAAACAACCGGGCATGCAGCATTACCGCGTCAGCATTACACCGGTAGATAATGAAATTAGCCTGATTAACAATTCACAGGATGTTTATGTAGAAGTGCTCGACGGAAGGGAAAAAATACTGTTACTGGCAGGTGCTCCACATCCTGATGTTGCAGCGCTGAAACAAAGCATAGAAACCAGCAAAATCTATCAGGTTGATGAGTTTGTGGCCGACAAATTCAACAAACCGGTTAAAGAATACAACCTGGCCATACTGCACCAGATACCATTCAAAGGAAAAAATTACCAGGCGCTGTTACAAAGTATCACAGAAAACAAAATTCCTGTTTTATTTATCGTAGGCGCTTCGTCGGATATAGTAGCATTAAATGCTATGAAAACCGGCCTGAATATTAAACAGGCTGCAGGAAAATATGATGAAGCAGCGCCCACCATTGCCAACGACTTTGCACTGTTCACGGTGTCTGAAGAATTAAAAAAAGTCAGCGCTAATTTCCCTGCATTGATGGTTCCTTTCGGAGAATATCTGAAAGGTAATTCGCTGAATGTACTGATGTACCAGAAAATTGGCAGTGTCCAGACACAGAAGCCGCTGTTGATGTTCAACACCGCCTCCGACCCCAAAACCGGTCTTATCGCAGGAGAAGGTATATGGAAATGGCGGCTGAACAATTACCTGCAAACGGGCAATCAGGTTGCATTTAACGAACTGGTAAATAAAATCATACAATACTTGTCTGTGAAGGTTGATAGAGGACGTTTTCGTGTGAATGTCAAGAATAAGTTTTACGAAAATGAAACCGTGGAGTTTGATGCGGAAGTGTATAACGAAAGCTATGAACTGATCAACGACCCGGAAGTAAAGCTGAGTATAACCAACGCTGAAAACAAAACATTTCCATTTACCTTCAGCCGGACCGCACACGCGTATCATATCAGTGCCGGCGTGTTCCCGGTTGGTGAATACCGCTTTAATGCGCAGGTTAAGGCGGGAGCAACCGTTCTGCAGAAATCAGGCGCTTTCAGCGTAGTGCCTGTGAACGTGGAATCGCTCAACCTCATTGCCGACCATCAGCTGCTGTATTCACTTTCGCAAAAAAATAACGGTAAAATGCTCTATCCCGGGCAGCTTTCGCAAATCCCTGACCTGCTGAAAGCCCGCGATGATGTGAAATCCGTTTCTTATACAAAAAAACGTTTCAGCGATGTGGTGAATTTATTCTGGGTGTTTGGAATTATCGTATTGCTATTGTCTGCAGAATGGTTTCTGCGTAAACGTTTCGGGGCTTTTTAGATAAGTTCTTTACCTAAATTACGCAGGCTGCCATAACCAAAATCGTTTTCGACGGTTTTGTTTAATTTAAAACTCATCTACCACATTTTCATTCACTAATGTATAATTTTATTTTTACTGAACAATTTCAAAACTGAATAGTTTTGTATATTTACATCATGTTTTTTATGAAGATTCAAAGTTCATAGAAATTTGATATACAGAAATAATCATTTCGTATAAATCTATTTAATCACCTTATATAAAAACCATGAAAACATTTAAATGGAGTTTTATTTTTCTTGTGTTGTTTTTTATACCTTCTGTAATATTTGCGGCATATATCAGGAATTATCCGGTAACCGTGACACAGCCTGACGGGCAGGTATTAAACTGTTTTGTGACAGGTGATGAATATTATAACTGGATGCATGATGCCGATAACTACACCATCGTACGAAACTCACAGACCGGATATTATTGCTATGCTGTTAAAATCAATGATGAACTTGTGGCTTCCCAATTTATTGCAGGTGCTGTAAATCCTTCATCTGCGGGCTTGCAACCCGGTGTAAACCTTTCGCTGGCAAAGATTCTGCAAAAAAGAAAGGTGTTTCTGGATAATACGCCTAAACTGAATAATAACACCTCCGGCCCGGTAAAAGCGTCAGGAACCATAAACAACTTAGTGATTTTTATACGGTTTTCCGGTGAAGCTGAATTTACTGATAATATTTCTGTGTATGATAATATGTTTGTAAATACCACGGGCACAAATTCAATGAAAAATTATTTTGAAGAAGTTTCATATAACCAGTTGCATATAAATTCAAATTATTATCCAACACCCGGAACTTATGTTGTTTCATATCAGGATGCTTACACAAGGGATTATTATCAACCCTATGATGCTTCTTTAAACCCAAACGGATATACCGACCAGGCAACCACGGAACACAACCTTCTGGCAAATGTAATTAATGCCGTGAGTGCTCAAATACCCGCCGGACTAAACATTGATTATAACAACGATGGCTATGTTGATAATATCTGTTTTGTGGTTTCAGGTGATGTTACTGCCTGGAGTACCTTATTATGGCCGCATCGCTGGAGCTTATATTCACAGAACGTATTTATTAACGGAAAACAGGTTTATGATTACAACCTCCAGGTAAGAAATCACCTACTTTCAAGCGGAGCCGGTGTGTTATGCCACGAAATGTTCCATACGCTGGGCTCTCCGGACCTTTACCATTATTATAACGGACTGGACCTAAGCCCGGTTGGGGCATGGGATCTGATGGAAAACAATTCGAACCCTCCGCAGTCCATGGGAGCATACATGAAATACCGCTATGGAAACTGGATATCTTCCATTCCGGTTATTTCAGCGCCTGGTACGTACACGTTAAATCCGGTCACTAATTCAGCACAAAATTGTTACCGTATCAATTCCCCTAATTCCAGTACGGAATTTTTTGTTGTTGAATACCGCAAACAGGAAGGCGTTTTCGAAAGTTCGCTGCCAGGCACCGGGTTAATTGTATACAGGATCAATGGTGATTTTGATGGTTATGGAAATGCCAGTTACGATGGTACCGCCACGCTTGACGAAGTATATTTATACCGCCCCAATGGAACCATATCCGTCAATGGGAACGTTGATGAAGCAAACTTCAGCGCCACCGTAGGCAGAAAAAAAATAAATAACACCACAAACCCCTCAAGTTTTCTGTCTGATGGAAGTGACGGGACGCTAGATATATCAAATGTAACAGTGGCCGGTAATACCATTTCCTTTGACCTCAACGGCGGGCCTTCATTTCCTGTAAATGCAGGTATTGAAAGCTTAATTTCCCCGTCAACAGGATGTGGACTGACTGCAAATGAACCTGTGGTAGTTTCGGTTAAAAACTTCGGAACAAGTCCTATCACCAGCGGGTTACAGCTTCATTATAAAATTGACGGAGGCACTGTTGTTTCCGAAACTTACATGGGTTCGGCAATTCCGGCAGGAACATCCGTGAATTTCACATTTTCTCAACCTGCGGATTTTTCGGCCTCAGGAGCTCATTATATCATTACCTGGACCACCATTCCTTCCGACGGGCATCCGGTAAATGATACCCTGATCGCTTCGGTTACCAATGGCCTCTTGGCTTATAGCGCGGCTAACGCACAGAATTTCATTGACACATACAGTGATCTGGGAACCACTGGAACTGTTATCAGCACAGCAAATTTTGACAATGCCAATTCAGCGGCAATTAATATTGGATTTACTTTTCAGTATAATTGCACTGCTTTTACGCAATTTATTCTTAACACGAATGGGTTTATAAAACTGGGCAATACCCCGCCTTCAACAGCTTCGCTGTTTTTTACCGGAGCACAAACGGCAAACGGAGGAATCTTCAACAGCACCAGTATTTCGGATATAAATATTATCAGCGCTTTTAATCACGATTTAATGAGCGGGACATCAACTCCTGAATACAGGGTTTATACTTCAGGCATAGCTCCCGACAGGGTTTGTACCATACAGTTTAAAAACCTGCGGGAGAAAACCACCACGCCTTTGCAACAATATGATAATATGTCGTTTCAGATCAAATTATACGAAACTACCAACCAGATTGAAATCATCTATGGAAGCTGGCAGGCATCTGCTAATGCATCTGATTTTAAAACCTCTGCGGTAGGGTTGAAGGGCCCCGGAAGTGAATTCGGGCAACTGCTTGTTGCACGTAAAGGATCAACACAGGAATGGTCGGCAATTATTTTCGATAACAGTAATTATAGTTCCACCGCCACTTTGAATTTTGGAAACCCGCCGCTTCGTCCGGCCCCCGAAGCAGGAAGGGCATTTTTATTTTCACCGGATATGCCTCCGGATGTGGTGACGACATCTGCAACGAGTATTACAGGCAGTTCCGCGAACCTTAACGGCCAGGTCAACGCAAATGGAGTTCCGACAACCGTCAGCTTTGAATATGGATTAAATACAAGCTATGGAAATTCGGTTGCAGCAACACCAGGTTCTGTCAGTGGTACAACATTTACCACTGTTTCAGCTAATGTTTCAGGACTCATTCCTGAGGCGGTTTACCATTTCAGGGCTGTCGGCACCAATTCTTTTGGCACCTATTATGGCAATGATATGACTTTTGTAACTCAACAGCAGATTACAGAAATAAAAATTGGTGAAACTACGTACGACCTTCAATCCAATAGTTCGGTCGATACCAGGTTGATTATCCACCCTGATAGCACCATATCAGCATCATGGACCTTCAGCAGCTGGCTGAGCGACAATACGTTTCCCGACCGCGGAACAGGTTATAACTATTTTAACGGAACTTCATGGGGAGCATTTCCTGTTGCACGCATTGAACCTGTGAAAACAGGGTGGCCGACACTTTCAACGACCAGCGATAATTATGATGTAATCTATTCGCATGATGGTTCTCTGGGACTGAAACAGATAAAAGGGCTGAAAGGCAGCGGATCATGGACGGTAAGCCAATCCACAAGTACAACACCTTATTTGGCATGGCCAAGAATGAAAGCCAGCGGGCAAAAAATTCATTTAATTGCCGTTACAAATACGTCGGCAATTTATCAGGGGCTGACAGGCGCTTTGGTTTATTACAGATCACTGAACGGTGGCACGACCTGGGACACACAAATGCAAATTTTGCCGGGCATGACAAGTACTGAATACGCCGGATTTACAGGAGACAGTTATGCCCTTGATGTAAAAGGCGATACGGTGGCATTTGTCGTGGGCGATGACTGGTATGATGTCTTTCTGATGAAATCCACCGATGGCGGTACCACGTGGACAAAGCAAATGATCTGGCAATTCCCGATTGCCAAATACAGTGTAGCTGCCGCAGGTTCTATTACGGACATAAACACTGATGGAATTGCAGATACCTTATATACCTGTGACGGTAATCTGGCTGTTCTGATCGATAATTCAGGATTAGTTCATGTATTTTTTGGCAGAACGAGGGTGTTGGATAGTGATCCTGCTTCCGGCGCAGGCAGCACCTTCTGGCCTTATACCGACAACCTTTTGTACTGGAACGAAAGCAAAGGTGCGGGTAATTTTACTACCGTCGCTTCCGTTTATGATGCCAACAACTCGGGAACCATTGAATATCTGGCTGCTCCCGGGACTTATTATAATTCGTTATCTTCCATGCCAAATGCGGGTATTGATGCCGACGGACACCTTTATTTAACCTATTCAAGTTATGTGGAAAATTCGGACGACGGCAATGGCAAAGCATACAGGAATATTTATTATGTCAAATCAGCCGACAATGGTGTAACATGGTCCTGGCCACCGGTTAACCTGACTACAGAACCTTATTACGAATGTGTTTTCGGCTCGTTGAACCGTAAAGTGGACGGAAACCTTCACCTTATGTACCAGAGAGATAATATACCCGGTATGGCTGTGAGAGGCGATGTACATGCAATAGGCAATAACGATATCATGTACCTCATATACAAGGTCACTGACGGCACCATAACCGGAAACAGTAACATCTGCATTGGCAATTCAACCGATACCATGACCTTGGCAGGATACACAGGAACTGTGGTAAAATGGCAGAAAAAACTCAATAATGGCACATGGTCGGATATCAGCAATGTTAATGATTTTTATTCAGAAAATCCTTCTGCTGCAGGCACCTGGCAATACCGCGCAATGCTTTCGTCAAATGGAACATACTACTATTCAGCCCCTAAATCAGTACTCGTAGACCTTTGTACAAGTATTGAGCACGACAATGATAAATTAATTGCGATCTATCCAAATCCTGCAAAAAATAAACTGACTGTTGAAATGCCCCAACGGACAGGAAAAACATTAATCTGCATTTATAATTTACAGGGCCAAATTCTTTTGATTCAGGCTATGCAACAATCCAGAGAAGAAATAAACATAAGCAATCTTCCGGAAGGAGTATATGTTATTAAAGTATCGGACGAAGAAAATGTTATAGTAAAGAAATTCGTGAAGCAGTAATCCGGGATGACTAATTCATTGCGGTTTATTGACTTATATCATAAAGAATTTAAGCAGCAAATTTGGAATTTTTATTTTGACTTGCGACATTACTTTATTTACTTCCAAAAACTATATCCAGCGTAGGCAGCAGGTGCCATTGCTTTCCAAAAGGATAGTCGCCATAACAAAGTTTATAGCCGCCTTTTAAGCGTGCGTTTTTTCCGAGGTTACACATGATAGTGCCGGTGTTTTCCATAAAAAAGTTATGTTCTTTAACAGGAAGAACATAGAATTGCAGATCGAACATATACGACCATGAACGTTTTATCTTTCCGCGGATGTCGGCACCCAGCCTGAAAGTGCATGCATTGAACAGGTGCGAGGTACGGGGATAGATTATAGGAAAATCAACCGTGGCCAGCGGATTGAGGTAGCCGTCGCGCATACCAATATAAATGCCGGCACGTGCAGTAACATAGGCTGTGTCAAACACCTGTTTTGTAACCAGAAATGCAGTTGAAAACGTGAACATGTTCGGAAAGCTGAACTGGGGTGATAATATACCTCCGGTTCCCTTGCGGCTGAGCAACCTGAAAAGCAATGTATTATACTGCAATCCATGTTCGCTCGCCATCTGAAACCCTTTAGGGCATGCCAGAAATATTTTCACGCCGGCATTGGGAACCACAAAATTCTGCAGGACATTCGTGGTGATTTCAACCCGGTTGCTGATTCCGTAGCGGAAAGGCTGAACCAGCCCGCTTTCATATTTGTTTTTCCTCATCAGGTATGCGGTGCGGTAGCTCCATTTGTTGAGCATCGGAGTATTTTGAGCAGCAAGTTCCTGAATGATCAGTAAGGAAATGATAACTATGATAAATCTTTTCATTTTGCGTTATTTTATTTGGGTAGTACCAGAAAAGAACTCACAGGTGCATGATCGGATTCGTAAAAAGCATCCTGATGTATAACCGTTGAATTAGCAACCCAATGCAGGTTGGTAAACAAATAGTCGAGCGTTCGGTCAAAATTTTCTGTTGGCCGCGTGGTATGTGTAAAATAATCTGGTTGATTTGCAAGGTAAACTGCCAGTGGTAGTGCGCATTCATAGGTTCCGTAGATCGGCCAAAGCCATTCCTGCTCGGGTGAATAGTCACTGCCCGGTTTGTGGTATGGATCACTGCCATCCTGATGGTAAGGTTCGCCCGGGCAAATGTCTTCAAGGCAATAATCTGTTTTTGTTGAACCGGGAGGCAGTGTGTTAAAATCGCCACCAGCGAGAAAATATCCTCCTGCAGCGTTGATTTCATCGAGTTTTGTTTTGAGTTCCTGGTAATGTTTGTGTTTGGTATCGTCTGTGGCAAAGGCAGATGCATGAATGTTTACAACTGACAATTCCTGAAAGCCGGGTATCTGGATAGCCGCAGTGATCATGCAGGAACGGAGGTAAAAATAAACTTCAATACTGCTCTGATCGCTGCGCAGGGCAAGCTGAACCCGTTTGGCATTGTTTATTGGCCACGGCGAAAGTATCGCCAAACCCATATCCATGCGGCCCAGGCCATCGCTGGGAATATATTGCGCCCGCCACTCGGGGACGTATGCGGCATAATTGAAATAAGTGTGATCGAGTATATACTGAAGTTCATTTATGTAGGAAGTCCGCTTTGAATTTATATCCACTTCCTGAAGCAGCAATATGTCGGGCTTGATTTCATTGATCTTTGCGACAACTGCATCAAGATGTGGAATCACATCATCTTGTGAATAGACGGTCATATCGCCGCAGGCATCGCCAAACCATGGCATACGGCCGATGCCAAAACGGATGTTCCATGTCATCGCCCTGATGGATGAATCAGGCTGTGGGGCAGGAGTGAGCTCGGATGCCGTATAATATTCAGCATCGATATCTTCACCTTCTTCATATTGTGTTGCAAGAGGATTGCAGGAAACAAACAATAATGCAAAAATACTTGCATATAAACTGAATTTGTAAAAGTGAAAAATCATAGTTGTAATTTTTGATAAAGTTATTGGATTTTAAGATTCCAAAAAATAAAATTACAAATTGTTTAAAACAAAGAATAAGGCTTGTAAATTAATATTATGTTAAGGGATTTAAAATAATTGTTTTTCGTTAAATTATTGATTAACTTTAATATAACACTAATCTTTTAAACAAATTATCATGAAAAAAAATTACTTATTCTTTCTTTTGACAGCCTTTATGCTGCTTGGAAATGATATTTTCGCACAATCTCCGGTGATTTATTACAAGTTTGAAAATAACCCGGATTCAGTTTCTACTCCCAATTGTGGCTATCCGCTTGCAGGAAATGCCATTGGAACATTATGTTCGGTTACATTGGCCGGTGGTGGGCAGTTCGGCACCTGTCTCAACGCTACAGGAATTGCTTCAAGTGGAATTACCACCGGCTGGAATATGGATCTGGGCCGAAAAAGCTGGACCATCAGCATGTGGGTTTCAATTCCGTCTTCTACATTAAGTAATGCATTTTATTTTTTTGGAGATGTCGGAAATTCTTTCAGGTGCTTTCATAATGGTGTTGCAGGACAGGATAACCTAATGTTTCGTGGAAGCGGAATCACAGATGTTACTGTCACAGGTATAGGCCCTGCTCCAACAGTCGTGACTATTGTTTATGATTCTGCAACTTCCGTGATTAAGGCTTATAAAGACGGTGTCTTGAAAACAACCGTACCACAGATTCCACTGAATTTGCCAGCCGGCACAGGCTTTAAAGTAGGTGGTTATTATCCATCATCATTGTCTTATAAGGGTTCTATGGATGAATTTCGTCTTTATAAAAGAGCCTTATCTGACACAGAAGTTGCAGCTATGTGGAACCGGGATTCGGAATGTGGCGAAGCAAATTTTGGATTACTACTGCCAACCCCAGGTGTGAATACCAACTATTTGAGTGTGCCGTATACATCATCTATGGGTGGAATGACAAATCTCACCATTGAAGCATGGGTAAAAGTTGGAAGCACAGCTACCTCCAACACCGTCCTGAACAAAGGTGGAAGCAGTTTCGATTATCAGTTTGGGCTCGACGCTGGAGGAACTCCTTTTTTTAGGGTACAAAGCACCATAGTTACTTCAATTGGTATTACCATCATTGCCGGCGAATGGACACATTTGGCTGTTACTTATGACGGAACAAAGGTAAAATTCTATAAAAATGGCGTTCTCGCTTCAACCATTCCTTGCACCACCGCATTAGGAGCATCCACTAATGAAATGCGCATCGGACGAGGTAATATTGACCCGGGATCAGGTGTGTTGGAAGAATTAAGATTATGGTCTGTGGCCAGAACAAATGCTGAGATAAATATTAACAAATGCAGAAAATATCCCTCAGAATTCTCTTCTGCTACCGGATTAAAAGCATTATGGCATTTTGATGGCAATTTCAAAGATTCTGTCAGCGGTTTTAATGGAGTTGTTAATGGCAATATCGGGTTTGAAGAATTTCTGCTTGCCGAACCAATAATACCTTGTATATGCCCTGCGACAATTTCGTTACTGTACGCTCAATCATGCTTTAAATTCACATCGCCCAGCGGCAAATATACCTGGGCAGAATCTGGTATCTATCACGATACAATACCCAATGCTGTTGGCTGCGATAGCATTATCACAATCAACCTGATTATCTATACGGTTGACACCAGCCTTATCGAAGACGGAATCATTCTCACTGCCAATGCAACCGGAGTTACCTACCAATGGGTAGATTGCGATAACGCTTATGCAGTCATTCCTGATGCTGATGAACAAAGTTTTACGGCGCCATCGAATGGGAATTATGCTGTGATTATCACAGGTATATGCACTGATACGTCAACCTGCCATAGTGTTACAACATACGGTATAGTTGATTACTGCCCTGAGATTACGCTCAATATATACCCAAATCCAAATAATGGTGAATTTACCGTCAGCACAGGTTTATTAGCTGAAGAAATTATTATCACCGACGTTTTGGGACGAAAAATAATGAATTTTAAACCTGAAACAAACGATGTTAGGATTAACCTAAAAGAACATGGTCAGGGATTTTATATGATTAAGGTTCGAATCAACGATCAGCAAAAATTTGCCCGTGTAATTGTGAACCGTTAAATAACGATAACTACAGGAAAACCTTCCGGCAATATCAGCCGGAAGATTTTTTTAAATTACTTATTCATTTAAAGAACAAGAAAACACGCTGAAAACATTAAATTTGTAATCAAATTTACAATTATGAAAAAACAGTTCATACTGTTTATGGTTATCGCAACTTTTTGCTTTTCATCATTATATGCCCAGAATACTAAAAAAGCGCCCACAGGCCTCGGTATTGATGCTGGAATAGGATACAATATGATGAACCTGGAAGGTAAAACAAACTCCGGAGTTGATACAATCAGCCGTTACAGCCAGTTTTGGATGCAACCCTGCCTGCGTATTCATTATGATATCAATGTGAAAAACTTTGGCCAGTCTAACAGTCTGAAAGTAAAAACGTTTGTCAGTTACTACACTTTCGGCGGTAAGTTGAAAAAAAGCGATATCGGTGAATTTGATGTTGTTGCATTTTCATCCATAGAAGCTGGAGCGGGGATAACTTTTGATTTTGTAAAAATGTTTCAAATCAGTCCGCTTTTCAAGGCGCAATATATTTTTTCCGCTAATGAACGTTACATCAGGGAAACGAGCAAACCGGCAAAGGATGTTAAAAGCACCACCAATCCCTTTTGTTATAATGCCGGCCTGCAATTTCGATTCAAATACAAACATTTTACTGTTGGGATTGAAGGCTGGTATGGCCTTTCCGACATCCACAAAGATGCTGATAAGACAGCAAAAGAAAACAATTTCCGTTTGCTTGTTGGATACGAGTTTTAAAAAGAGCCTGTCTCAAAAGTTTTAAATTGTGTGAATTTAGCATTAGAGAACCTTAGTGTGTGCTTTGTGATCCTTTGTGGTTCAAACACTATTTACCACAAAGAAGCGCAAAGGTTTGCACAAAGGTGCGCAAAGGACTTTTGAGACAGCCTCTTTGATTCCTGAAACAAGATTATTAACGATTTATCAATAACTTCCCGATATAGGTTTTGTCCTTACTTACAGCTTTTATTAAGTAAAATCCCTGAGCTAAATCTTTTACATCTATTTCCAGTTGTTGTCTGCTAATAGTGGATACAGCCAATATGAACTGTTCTCCTGTCAGGTTATAAAAAGTAATGACTGGCTCTGAAATTTCTGATGGTAAGTTGATAGTGATTTTTCCAGATGCAGGGTTGGGGAAAATATTCAGTATATTATTATCATCATTTTCGTTTACACCAATAGTAACTGTAGAATATGTGGCTGACCAACCCTGATCCTGGCCGCTGCTGTCGGTGGTAAACCTTAAATAAAGCCTGTTTCCAGTAGATGCTATCATTGGAGGTGTGCCGTGTCCTGAATATTGTCCGATAAGCGGAGCTGATGCATCTTCGCCGTCGTAAATACTGAGAATGTCGTGCCCTTGTTCAGTAGCAAATGAATTGAAAGCAAGATAAACATGTTCTGCCGTATCTGGCGCTATCAGCCAATCGCAATCAGTATTGTTCCAATAAAGTGAAAATTTACTACCGTCTTCAAAGGACTTATAACCAACATTATATTCCTTAACGCCCATGCAATATGGATAAAAATAGGGTGAAATATTCATTACGGCTGCTTGCTGTTGGCTAAAATCATTGCCATCGGGATTCAGGCTGCTGAGATAGAAATATCCGTTGCCATAACCGCCCCAACCCCAGTTGAAGTGGAAAAAGCTTGAATCCTGAACACCATCACAGACAAATGCATGTCCTCCGGTTCCGGAGCCACTATAATAAACCGGCAATTGCATTTCAAGGTTATCGATAATCATTTGGTTCCACAGGTCGTTATCGTAAGAACTTTTCTCATAATATTTCAACCTGTTCGAATAATTAAAATGGCTGATCAACGCTTCGGGGACACTGCCTGAACTTGCTGATGAACCCAGCGGCGAATAATTCATGCTGACCGCAACTCCGCAATGATACATAAGTGTCGAAATAGCTTCTTTGCTCGCAGTGGTTAACGTATTGGTCATTATGTTCCAGTCATAAGTTGTGGCCGAAAAGTCCTCACTTATTGTTCCGTAGTATGCATGAGAATATGCGTGGCTGCCAAAACCATGCTCCGGATATTTGTGATAAAACATAATCTGAGACAAAGCGGTGGCCACACAGCCGGCATAACATCTTCCACCAGGGCCACCAGAATAAGCCGGGCAATGATAATTGTAACCGCCGTCCTGATTCCACCTGCAGGTAAGTAAAGGAGCGACAACAATTTTGGGATTGCTTTTCTCTATGGTTCCATTCGAATATTTGGCCCATGCTGTTTTGATGGATTTCGAATAATCAGATTCCGGATCTAAGGCTTTTTCCGAATCTCCGGCCTGGTTATCAAGCCACCATTTCATAGCGGGAGGTATATCAGTGAGGCTCAGGCAAGCTTCATCAGAATAGGCGATAACCGGGAAAAAATCATCATCGGCCGATACGATCACGTACCCTTTATTGCTGAAATTTACAATATAGTACGTTAGTTTGCTTCCGGTAAAAAAATTTTCGGTACTGCTTACCGCCGGGGCATCTTTGGTTGGATCAGATATTTTCAGAAAACTGTAATAAAATGTCCGTGCGATTTTTACTGCCTCCGTCTGGTCAACAGGGGTTGCATAGATGTGCTGAAAACAAAACCATAATAAAATAAATATTGTCAGTTTTTTCATGTATGTTCAAAATTTAATGGGTAAAAATACAAAATTTATCGTTTAAAATTTGGCTTTCAAGGATATAATAAAATTTATTCCCGGTGCCACAATGCCTGAACTATATGGACGGTACCTTTGGTCGGTAATATTTTCGAGTCCTGCACTAACCGATAGGTTGTCCATAAACTGGTACATTGCTTTAAAATTTAAAGTGTACCAACCGGGAGAATATGGATTTCCATCACCATCAATAGCATAAATTTCGGGTTTCCCTTTTTCTTCTTCAGGAAGATCCTTGAATTTTTTTCCTCCGCTGTACATCGAATATAACTGAAGCGACAATTTGTTATAGGTATAAGACAACCTGCTTACACCCGTCCATGGAGCAGCATGGCGTGAAGGGCTTTTGCTGGCGTCATCAAGTTCTTCAGTGCCTTTCTGATAGGTAAAGTCTGATGAAAGTCCGAAACCATCGGGCAATTTAACCTCAAAACCTGCCTGCACCCCAAATACTTGCGCAAATGCTGCATTCTGTATAGCCTGTACCTTGCTCATGACGCCGTCGTACATGAGGCTGTCGGCTCCATTCATTACAAAATCACGCCTCACCATTGCATTATTCAGATAGGTGTAAAAACCCGTAACATCAATCTTGACAATATCTCCAAAAATTTTGGCTATGCCTATTTCAGCATTATATGCGTATTCGGCTTTCAGGTCAGGATTAGGAACTACCACCGAGCCCTCTTCCGCGTCAAACACTTTTCCCATATCATCCACGTTGGGCGAACGGAACCCCGTGGAAAGATTAAGATTCAGAACCCATTTTTCAGTAGGGCGATATACCACCCCCAGACTGCCGGTGAGCGCTCCGCTACTGACATGTGCTGTTGTAAACGGAAACGGATAAAATGTAGTGTCAAAATCAGCATTCAGTAAATAATGGTTATACCTGATTCCGGATTGCAGCAGTACCTTCCGGGAAATTTTAAACTGGTAGTTGAGGTAGGCCGCATAAGACGACCAGTTGGACTTTGGATACCGTGAAGGCCCGTCAACAATGTTTCCCGTGGATATATCCTCATCTTGCCCTGTTGATTTTACATCGTCATAAACCGCTTCCACACCATAGTAAAACATATGTTTTTGACCCACCGCTTTATTAAAATCAATATTTGCTGAGTAAGCCTCAACATTTTCCATCCTGATATGCCTGTCATTTTTGTTGATATCCCTGTCGATACGGCTCTCTTCAAACGACTGCCAGGCAAGGCGCACCGTCATCTGGTCGTACATTTTGTTGTTGCCGTTATGGTTAACATTCAGGGCATTCATCATCCATTTTTGAGGCCCATAGTACCATTCACCGTAACGGGGCAATCCTTTTTTATAACGTATATGCCTGTCGTAACGTGAATATTCTGATGTTACCGAATAATGAAAACCATATTGAATATCCCACTTGTCATTTGGTTTGAAGCGTATTTTCTGCATCATATTAATTTGTGAATACCCCGAAGGCCGCTGTACTTTGGGGTTATCATTGGTAACTATGACATCTACGCTGTCCTGGCGTTGCACATAAAAAGGACGCAGGTATTCATCCGGGCCGTAGCTGCCCATTTTCAGGTCTCCATATTTGCTGGAAGTTATGCTGGTCAGAAGTGCCCATTTTTTCCAGCCAACGCCAGCGTGAAAATGCGCGGTAATCTCATTATTGGCTGATGAATAGCGTGTTACAGCATTGCCGGTGAACAGCGTAGTGTTACCAACAGATAACTGAGGTGTCAGCGTCTGAAAACTCATCACGCCGCCAATAGCATCGCTGCCATAAATCACAGAACCCGGCCCGAACAATACTTCAGCTTCTTCAATGGCTAAAGGATCCAGTGATATAATATTCTGAATGTTGCCGGCACGAAAAATGGCTGTGTTCATCCTTATGCCATCAACCGTATATAACAGGCGATTAGTAGCAAAGCCGCGAATCATCGGGCTCCCGCCACCTTGCTGACTTTTCTGTACAAAAACTTTTCCTGATGCGGCAAGCATGTCAGCAGCCGTCTGCGGATTTTGCAGGCTGATTTCTTTTGGCTGAATAATTGCGATTTTTCCGGGAACATCATTTGATTGCTGACTCCATTTTGTGGCCGACACCACAACCTCATCCAGGGATACACCTACAGGTTTAATAAATAATTTATATTCAGCCTTTCCCAATTCGGCATAACTCAGGTATTCAGTTTTGTATCCAAGATGCCTGATTTCTATCCTTTCAGCTCCGGCAAAAGAAGAAATATCAGCCTCTCCTTTAACATTGGTACTGGTTATGGCAAAAGGCTTCTTAGTGGATATTGCGACATTTTCAATGGGTTGACCTGTTTTCAGGTCGCCAACAAATAATTTTTGCGAAAAAGCATTAAAGCAAAAACTACTATAAAACAATATAAGAACTATAATATTTTTCATTTTTATTTAATAAATTAATGGGTAAAAATAATAAAATATGGCATCAAAAAATTCAGGCCATTAAATCGGTATCTTGTATTATAGATAAGGAAAACCTCGGAGGGACAAAAATGTCATTTAATACAGCTGTCTGGACAGAATAAAAATAAAATGCTCCGGATTTTACATCTTTTGAAAATAATGGGATGGTATTCTTTTCCGCAACAGGTACTTTGAAAACAGGAATTATCAGCCTGTGGTTTTTCTGAGGTAAAGGGGTTTTAGATTTATTGAGATGGATCAGATTATTATTAAAACTCACCTGTCTTTTTTCCAGCTCATTGTCTTTTATGCTGATCAGTATGTTATTACCACCATGTTTCTCGGCGGTTATAAGCTCAAACTTCTTCCCATAGTATAAAAGATCGTCATTTTCAAACAAATCATTTTGCACCTTATTGGACTGAATTTCACCGTTGAGAATTATGAAATCCTCAGTAGTTCCAAAACTTGAATAATAAATATGTTCCTGGTAATGCCTGTTTAATCCCTTTATCTCAATACGGTATGCCAGGAAATAAGCAAAAACATTGAAGAACAATGCCAGTATTAGTAATATTGAAACAACACGTTTCAGAATCATAATGCAAAGTAAAACTTTTCTTAAATATGGTACAACTTTTTTTATCAGTTAAATATTCATTGTTTATTTTTGTACAAAATAATGTTATGGATACAAATAAAATTCTTTCTGCCTGCGGATTATGGTGCGATGAATGCGAACACTATACTAAGTCATGTGATGGCTGTCATGCTGTTAAAGGCTCCACCTTCTGGGCAAAAGAAATGATGCCAGCAAAAGTTTGTCCGTTGTTTGATTGCGGTGTGAATAACCGCGGTTATCGCGATTGCGGGGATTGCGCTGAGCTTCCTTGTGCTACATTCCTTCAAATGAAAGACCCGAACTCAACGGAAGAAGAACATCAGCAGATGTTGCAAGTCCGCAAGGATCGATTAAAAGCCAGGTAAATAGCGGTTTTGCAATGCACTTTAATATCCCTGTTTTCATTCCGCATCTCGGATGCCCTTTTCAATGCATTTATTGCAATCAGAAATATATTTCAGGGACAACTAAACCTCCTGATGTTGAAGAAGTCCATGCTATCATCCTGCAGAAATTATCAACCATTGACAGCAAAAACGCTATAGTAGAAGTTGCATTTTTTGGCGGTAGCTTTACCTGTATAAGTAAACCTGAGCAGGAAAAATACCTGCAAGCAGTTCAGCCATATATCAGGGATAAAAAAGTGTCCGGAATTCGCATTTCAACACGTCCTGATTATATTGATGAAAGCATCCTGCAATTGCTGCATCAGTATCATGTAAGTACCATTGAACTGGGCGTGCAATCGATGAGTGATAGCGTATTATTGAAGGCAGGCAGAGGGCATACCGCGGCTGACGTAGTAAAAGCTTCGGAACTGATCAGAAAAGGTGGTTTCGATCTTGGCATACAGACAATGATCGGATTGCCAGGGGAAGACAAAGAAGAAAGTGAATATACTGCATCAAGGGTTATTGATCTGAAACCTGATTGTGTAAGAATCTATCCGGTGCTGGTATTAAAAGATACGGAACTTGAACGCTTGTTTTCAGATGGAAAATACGAACCATTGACCTTAGAGCTTGCAGTTGAAAGAGTTGCCCCGGTATTAAAGATGTATATCCACAATGATATTAATGTCATCAAAGTCGGCCTGCATCCCAGCGAAGAATTTGAAAGTGGCGGGAAGCTTGTTGCCGGTCCTTTTCATCCTGCCTTTCGCGAAATGGTTATGTCCCGTTTATGGAAAAATGAATTTAATGATTATCTCCTTCAAAAGCATATTATTGTTAAAGAAAACATGGATATTACCATTACAGTTCCTTCTTCACAATATAATTATACTATTGGTTATGAGGCTATAAATAAATTATATCTAAAGAAATACTTTAACATGGTGCGTTTCGTTCGTTCGGACACTTTAAACAGACTGGAATTTAATGTGGATTATCATTGACAAAAGATTACCTGCGGAAGCAAAGAAAAAGCTGGGTGCTTTGGGAAACTTGCTCGAGTTCGAAAGTTCAGGCATTGTTTATGATGCCATCAGCGGCCACCCGGATATTTTCCTGTGCGATACCGGTTCGTTTTTGGTGGCCGCTCCAAACATCCCTCAGGCGTATCTGGATTTTTTCTCTAAAAACAACATTAATATTAAAACTGGATATAAAGAAATTGAAAGCACGTATCCTGGAACTTCACATTATAATGCAGTAGTAACTGAAAAATACCTGATACATAACTTAAAATATACCGATAAGGCCATACTTGAAGCATGCGACCATAAGATCCATTTACACACAAGCCAGTCTTATACCCGGTGCAACATTATCAGCCTTGATGGGAAAAATTTCATTACTTCAGATAAAAATATTGAAAAAATACTTATTAAACAAGCGCTGAATGTTCTGTATGTAAGTCCGGATGAAATAATTCTGAAGGGATTTCCTAATGGTTTTTTCGGAGGTTGCTGCGGGATTTTACAGAACAAACTTATGATTGCCGGCAACATGAAATACTATAAATCAAAAGATTCCGTGCTGGATTTCATCAAAAACAGTAATATGGAACTAATAGAGTTGTATGACGGCAAACTGTTCGATGCCGGAGGTTTATTTTTCATTAAACCATAAAATCTTTTGTCAGTATATTACTAAAAGCTATTTTTGGTATCAAATTGCCGTGTCGATAATGAAACTGTCTGTTATAATTGTTAATTACAATGTAAAGTATTTTCTCGAACAATGCCTTCATTCTGTGTTAAAAGCAGGGCAGGGCATTGCTATGGAAGTCTTTGTGGTTGATAACAATTCTGTGGATGGCTCTGTAAGCATGGTCACTGAAAAATTTCCTGAGGTAAAAATCATTGAGAACACCGACAACAAAGGTTTTTCAAAAGCCAACAACCAGGCGATAACGCAAAGCACCGGAGAATTTGTGTTGTTACTTAACCCGGACACAGTCGTTGAAGAAGACACTTTCTCGAGAATCATAAACTTTATGGAATCCCACGCTGATGCAGGCGGGCTGGGAGTGAAGATGCTCGACGGCAAGGGGCATTTTCTGCCGGAATCAAAACGCGGACTGCCGACACCTGCTGTCGCTTTTTATAAAGTCTTCGGTTTGTCAAAGTTGTTCCCCAAGTCGAAAACGTTCGGTAAATACCATCTGGGCTACCTTGATAAAGACAAGGTTCATGAAGTAGAAATTCTTTCCGGCGCTTTCATGTTGCTTCGCAAAGAAGCACTTGACAAAGCCGGGCTTCTTGATGAAGAATTTTTCATGTACGGCGAAGACATTGATATTTCATACCGGATATTGCAGGCCGGCTATAAAAATTATTATTTTCCTGAAACACGAATCATACACTACAAAGGCGAAAGCACGAAAAAAAGCAGTGTGAACTATGTAATAGTGTTCTACAACGCTATGATCATTTTTGCACGCAAACATTTTTCAAAAAGAAATGCCAGTTACTTATCCTTTCTGATAAAAACAGCTGTTTTTCTTAGGGCATTTCTAGCACTGATCAGCAGGTTTGTTAAACTGATATTTATACCCGTGTTTGATGCTGCATTAATTTTTACAGGAATATATTTTATCAAAAATTACTGGGAGTCTCATGTTGTTTTCCCTGACGGCGGGGCGTACCCGATAGAATTTATTGCTATTGCTGTTCCTATTTATATTGTAGTATGGCTTTTTTCTGTTTTTATTGCCGGTGGCTATGACAAGCCTATCCGTCCGGTAAAGATTATTCAGGGTTTGGTTATCGGTACCGTTCTGATTCTTACTGTTTATGCCTTATTGGGTGAACATCAGCGTTTTTCAAGAGCCTTGATCATTCTTGGGGCGGGATGGGCGACCATATCCATGGTCAGTACACGGTTCATATTACACTTGTTGAATTTCAAAGAATATAAGTTCGGTTCTGGGCAAAACAAGCGTTTTATTATCATCGGTGATGACGCAGAAGCTGAGCGGGTTGCCGGCATACTTCAGAAAACACTGATCAATTATGGTTTTATCGGCTTGGTTAACACAAACGAAAAATACGATGCAGCCAGAGGGTTTATCGGTAACATCAGGCATCTGGCCGACATTATTCATATTTACAAGATTGATGAAGCTATTTTCTGCTCTAAATCCATGCCGCCGCAACTTATAATTGATAAGATGACCGAGCTTCAGCACACAAATATTGATTATAAGATTGCTCCTCCCGAAAGCATGTCGATCATTGGAAGCAATTCAATAAATACAAGCGGTGAGCTTTATGTGGTGAATGTTAACGCGATTGGCAAAATCTCAAACAGGCGTAGCAAGCGTCTGCTGGATTTGGTTGCCGGGATATTATTACTTGCCTTTTATCCCGTCGGGTTTTTTATTGTTGAACACCCCCTGGGGTTTCTTAAAAATATCTTTGCTGTTTTAGCCGGCATCAAATCATGGGTCGGATTTTGCAAAACAGGGAATGGTGAAACACGCATACTGCCTGCTATAAGAAAAGGTGTGCTGAATCCTACCGATGCTATAAAAATCAAAAAAATTTCTGACGACATTGCAAATAGTCTGAATATTTTGTATGCTAAAGACTACAAGGTGATTACCGATATTAACATTATTATCAAAGGCTTTCCTAAGCTCGGACGAAAATAATCGTTGCGAAATTTCATTATTACTAACATTTGCCGGTTTATAACTTAAACAATAGAAGAACGGCATCCATTGGTGTTTTCAGTACTTTCATATCGTAACATTTTGATATGATATTACGTACTAACAAAAACTGATAAATATTGAACTTATGAAGATAAAAATTTTATTTTTTGCTGTATTTTTAATTGTCGCCTACTCCGTTAAAAGCTTTGCGCAAATAACGATTCTGGAAGATATTAAATGCAACGGAGATACTACAGGTGCGATAATTGCGAACCCTGTAAACTGGGGAACGCCTCCGTTCTCTTATCTCTGGAATAACGGAGAAACATCCCAGGCCCTGCACAACCTGGGAGCCGGCAATTACAGCGTCACGGTTACGGATTCGGACATTGTAAGCCCTGATTCCGTTTTTTCAATAGTCCTCGGTGAGCCTGCTGCAATAGTTATAACAACTGATGCGATTATTCCCAGTGATTGCGACGGACATAACAACGGAGGTGCTCAAATTTCGGTTTCGGGAGGGCTGGTGCCTTACGTGTATTATTGGCACGAAATAAATTTCGATTCTGTGTATATCACACAAGACATTTCTAATGTCCGCGGCGGGGATTATGAAATCAAAGTGACCGATACCTGGGGTTGTATAAGCAGAGATACAATCATTATCCCTAACAATGCTTTTGTTCCGGTTACGATCAACTATCAGGCATATATCTGCAATGGCGCATTAAGTACTGTTTCCATTCTTGCAGACAGCGCCGACAGCCTGCAATATTTTCATTATTACTGGAGTTCCACCTATAATACTGGAAATTTTGTAACCAACGATTCTGTTTTTTCAACTTCAACCAGTTTTCTGGCAGGAAATTACACCATCACGGTTTCCGATAGCAGCACAGGATGCGCTAACTATTATAATTTCACTGTCAATCAGTCTGCAACACCAATGGTTGTCACATCTACAGTGGTGCATAATACCTGTTATGGTGGCCTTGCGGGCTCTATATCGCTTTATGTTAACGGCGGCGATCCGTTGCCAACCTATCAGTGCATATGGAATGGGCCTTACGGATTTTCTTCTACTGCTTTTGCCATTGGAGGACTTTTACCGGGAGATTACAATTATACGGTTACTGATGATGGCTCATGTTCGCAGTCGGGTTCAATCCGTATTCAACCTATAGTTCCCTTGCAGGGCCATATAATTAAAAATGATGTATCATGTTTTGGTGGATCCGGCGGAGCGGCTTCGGCAATTTATACAGGCGGGCAGGGCACCATACATTATTTATGGTCAAACACTGCAATTACACCGCAGATCACCGGCCTGACCGCAGGGATTTATACATTAACAATTACTGACAGCCTCGGATGTACCAAACTTGATACCGCTGTTATTGCAGAGCCGCCACAGCTCATCATTACTTTAGATTCAATGGACAATGTAAGCTGCTATGGTTATACCAACGGAAATATCTGGACCACCACCACCGGAGGCTCAGGGTTTCAGGAGTATACATGGCTCTTAAACGGAAGCCCGTTTCCTGAAATCACACCTTATATTGAAAACCTTGCGGCAGGAAATTACCAGCTTACCGTTAAAGACTCTCTGTTTTGCACCGTAACCCAAATTTTTGCTATCACCCAACCCCTACAAACTATTTTTACCGACAGCATTCATGCGATCAGCTGTAATAATGGAGCTGACGGGTACTGGGAAATTACACCCACAGGAATATATTTTCCTTACATAGCCATATTCAGCACCGGAGACACCATCAGCACTGATACCGTTCCTTCGCCATATACGAACGGACTGAATGCCGGAACTTATACCTGCCAGGTTATTGCATCAAACGGTTGTATTATGGATTTTGAAATAACCCTGGAACAGCCGGTACAAATAACTGTCGGATTAAGCAATATTGTCCCTGTGAACTGCTTTGGTGATAGTACGGGCTCTATTACACTTGATAATGTTCACGGCGGAACGGCGCCTTATACTTATAACTGGAGCAACGGACTGTTGACCAATCCTGCTACACTGCTTCCTGCCGGAGTATATAACGTTACCATCACAGACTCGAAAAACTGCACGTTGTATGAAACATATGCCGTTGAACAACCCTATGAACCAATCAAGTTTTTCCCAACAATTTTCTACGCATCATGTATGCAATCTGACGATGGCGCCGTTGCTGTAAAACCTGAAGATATATTCTGGTCGCCTCATTTTAATATGTTCTACCTGTACGACACTGCCGGAAATTTTATAGACACTTCCAGCAACGGTGTTCCTATCGGAAACCTGGCGCCTGGCTATTATGTCGGGGTAATCACAAATGACCTTGGCTGCTCGGCATCCAATGATATATACATCGGAGAAGGCACGGAAGACTGCATGGTAATTCCGAATTTAGTTACTGCGAATGGAGATGGATATAACGATGTATTCAGGGTTCAGGGAGGGTGCTTCTTCGACGAATTCCAGGTATTTATTTATACAGACCTTGGAAAAAAAGTTTTTGAATCGCAGGATTGCAACTTTATTTGGGATCCCAAAGACGTCAGTGCATCAGCAAATACGGTATTTTATTACTACATAAAAGTAACCGATAATGAACAGTCTTACGATTTCAGGAATTCAATCAATATTAACTATTAATAAGGAGAACAAATCTATGAAACGAAAAATATTTTCAGCTTTATTAATTGTCGTATTGTTTTATTGCACTGCTAATGCACAGCTTCAGGTAGGGCAGGGCATCAACGATTTTTCAAACCGGCTTCCCGAAATTCATAATATGGCGCTTATTCCGCTGACGTCAGTTCCTTCTGCAACACTGATCGCCGGAAGCCGCCTTGATGGTTTTGGCCATCGTCCCTTACAGGCTACCTTTTACGGCAGCGGTTTCCTGATCGACCACCTGGGTACAGGATTAAAGGTCAATTACGAACAGATGGGGCTTTCATCAAAAATTGATGTTGAACTGGGATTGGTATATTATGTCTTTTTGAGCAAACCTAAAGCCGATGATAATTCCCTTGATAATTCGGGTGACAAATTCTCATTTTCGCTTTCGGGACATTTTTTTCAGGACAGAATTAAGAAAAACGACATTATCGTTATTGACCCCAATGACCCAAGCCTGCTGAACATGACAGAAACATCTCCAAATGGTAACGCATCAGCCGGTATCGCTTTTCTGCGTGAAAACAAATATTACGTGGGCATAAGCGCCCACCAGCTATTCAGAAGCAAATCATCGTTCCTGAACACGGATTTTGAAAACCTCAAGAGGATACATTATTATGCCATGGGTTCCTACAATATTAACCTGAGCAAAACCCAGGACCTCGACCTTGAATTACTCGCAATAGCAGCATTGGTAGATTTTAAATCCTATCAGTGGGAGGCCGGCTTTGATTTTAAAATCAAAAAAATGTTTTCGCTGGGAGCGGCCTACCGTTCAAATGGATCGCTGAAGTTTAATGCAGGCATCATCGCACAATCATGGAACTTTGGTTATGCATTCAGCTACGGGGCCTGGGTAGATGCAACAAAATACACCTTCAAGGGAATGAACAATTCTATCTTTATAAGAAAAATATTTAACGAAGGCAGGAGGTCAAAGAAATGAGGATAAAAATTTTATTTATCTTTTGTTTTTTATCTTGTGCCGGAAGTATTCATCTTAATGCTCAGGTAACCGACAGTATTGGGAAACACTGGTACAGCCCGGGAAAGTACGATACGGTGATCTTTGTCAACCTGTCTGTAAACAGCAACTTGAATGATTATGCTCCGATGGTGTTCACAGATAACCGTCTTTATTTTACTTCCGACAGAAGAAACAGGGAGGGTGATAAAGCCGACCTTGCATACAACGAAAAAATTTACGATGCCAAAAGAATTGACACCGTCTGGTCAAAACCCAAAGCATCGTACTATTTCAATACCGACGATCAGACTGCGCTTGCCGGGGTGAGCGTCAGTGAAGGAAAACTATTTATTTATAAAACATTTGGAAACGGGGATATTTATTTCTCTAAAAAAAAGAAAGATAAATGGACTAATCCCAAAAAGGTGAAAAGTCCGATAAACTCCGACGGCCATGAACAATCGATAGCCGAAGAAAAAGGCATACTGGTACTTTCGACCGACCGTTTATCCGATGACGGCACGCACGATATTTTGTGGGCCATGCAAAATAAAAACGGGAACTATGTTGATTTTTTCACTTTAAACGAAGTCAACACTGCTGGAGATGAAGTTGATGTAAGATTGGATAAAACAGGTAAGAAATTGTTCTTTGCAAGCAACGGGCCCGGAGGCAAGGGGAAATTCGATATTTATTGCAGCACCATCGATGAGTCGGGCAAATGGCAAAAGCCTGTTGCATTGCCTTACCCGATAAATACCGACAGCAATGACCGCTACTTCTTTGATTGCGATTCTGCTTTTTTTCTGACTTCCGACCGCGCGGACGGAAAGGGAAAAGAAGATATTTATTGGGGTTATGTGAAACGCGACCTTCCTGAAATAATTCCTGTAATTGACACTGTGATTCCTGAAGTAGTAAAAGATACCGACCGTTATGTGGTGATGAACCAGATGCTGGACAGTGTAGGAGTGAAAAAATATTATGCCCGTGTACAGATCGGGGCATATTATGGCTGGACTGTTGAGCGTTTTAAAAGATCTTATCCGGGACTGAAAGACAGGGATATTTATATTGAAAAAGTGATTTGGCATAACGGGCGACTGATCAATAAATTTATCATCAACAAGGTGTTCGATAATATTAAGGGAGCCTCGGAGGTGCAGCGAGAAATGTGGACCGTACATAAAATAACCGACGCCTTTGTAGCAATCTATGATGCGGTAACGAATGAACGCGTGGCAATATACAACACGATCATCGGCGAATTTATCATACTTAAAGGAGAGCAGAAACCAAAATATTTTTGATTTACCGATCCGGCTGTGCTATGGTGTTTATAACTTCTGAAAAAATCAGTTTCCTAAATAGTTGAGATTTTATATTTTTGCTTTAAGAACAGTTATTATTCTTAAAACAAAACTTTCAGATGCTGAATAAAAGGAGATTTTTATATTTCAGGGGATTATTTTTTCTTTTACTTTTCCTGTTTTCTGTAACTATAACTTATTCTCAAAGAGATATTGACGCTTCAGGTGATGAAAAAATCGCCAAAGAGTTTTTTCTCTTCGGAGACTATGCTACCGCCCTTAAAGAATACCAGTTTTTGTACTCCAAAGATTCGTCTAACCCTGATTTTATTTATCCCTTGGGTATCTGTTACCTGAACACAAATGTTAATAAGTTGAAAGCCATTCCTTTTCTGGAAAAGACTACGCAGCTTAAGGATTTCGATCCCGAAGCCATGTACCAGCTTGGGGTTGCTTATCAGGTTGCATACCGTTTCGATGAAGCCATTGAGTGTTTCGGAAAATTTAAAAAGCTGATAGCAGGTGCAAATGATCTCAACTACATTTTAACTGACCGACAGATTGAAATGTGTGAAAATGCGATGGAATTAGTAAAAAATCCAATAAACGTTACTTTTGAAAATGTCGGCGCACGCATTAACTCACCATACCCGGATTATAATCCCTATGTAAACAGAAAAGAAGCTACCCTGTATTTCACATCAAAGCGCATGGGAAATATCGGCAACCTGATGGACTATGACGGATATTATACGGCAGATATTTTTCTTTCCGAAAACAAGTATGGACAATGGGAAAAATCCAAAAGGCTTGCCACAGCCATAAACAGTCCTCTGGTGGAAGAATTATGCGGATTGTCTTCTGATGGCACTTACCTTTTTGCGTTTGTCGACAACCTTGAATACAAAATGCAGGTATGTGTGTCTGTGAAAGAAGGAAAGAGCTTTCAGCGCATCAGTTCTTTGGGGCTGAATGTAAATCCTCCCAAAACAAGCACCAGTTCTGCTACAATCACTCCCGACAAAAAAATCATTTTCTTTTCTTCATCCAGGGAAGGCAGTATAGGTGGCAGTGATATTTATATGTCAAAATTACTCCCATCTGGAGAATGGGGCGTTGCCGAGAACATAGGGGAAGAGATAAATACCAAATACGACGAAGATTTCCCGTACCTGGCTCCGGACGGAAAAACTTTGTATTTCGCATCGATAGGGCACAACAGCATGGGTGGGTATGATATTTTTAAAACTACCTGGGACAAGACTGAAAACACCTTTTCCGAACCGGTGAATATCGGATATCCCGTCAACACACCTGAAGATAATACAACCATTTCATTTACCGGCTCAGGACGGTATGCCTACGTTTCAGCATTGAGAAACGATACCTACGGTAATCTTGATATTTACAGGGTAATTTTCAATGATGTTAAACCAGCTTATACAACGCTTATCGGGAATTTAACCGAAATGGATTCGTTGAGCGTATTTGAAGTTTTTAGAAAAACCATAAAAACTGATATGGATAGCCTGAAAAAAATGACAGACTCTTCCTATTTGGTTACCAATAAAATTTCTGATTCACTTGGCAAGGCTTATAAAGCCATCCTTAAAGGCATAGAAACCAAATATACCAATGGGCCGGAAGTGAGCATTAAAGTCATTAACAACCTAACTAAAAAGGTTACAGGGACATATAAGCCCAACAAACACACGGGGAAATTCATTATCATCCTGCCTCCGGGAGAATTTCTGGTAACCATTAACTGCGAAGGTTACAATGAACTGACTGAAACTATAAAAATTCAAGACAGAGAAACACCTGTAGCACAGTTAACTAAAATTTTCCGGCTCAGTAAAAAATAAACCATGAAGTTAAAACTCACCAAGCCACTGGCAGTTTTCGATATCGAAACTACCGGCCTGAACATTGCTACCGACCGTATTGTCGAAATCTGCATCATCAGGGAAAATATTGATGGTACACAGGATATTAAAACCATGCGCATCAATCCCACAATTCCCATTCCTGCGCTGGTTACTGCGATACACGGAATTACCGATGAAGACGTGAAGGACTGCCCCACATTTGCTGAGATCGCCCCTGAATTGAACAGGTATCTTGATAACTGCGATCTTGCAGGCTATAATTCCAACAAATATGATATTCCCTTGCTCGTGGAAGAATTTCTGCGTGCCGGTATCGAATTCAACCTGGCAGGCAGACGGTTTGTTGATGTTCAGAATATCTTTCACCGCATGGAACCCCGGACTTTAAAGGGTGCATACAAGTTTTACTGCAAGAAAGAAATTGAAAATGCCCACTCCGCCGAAGCCGACACGAAGGCAACGTATGAAGTGTTACTTGCACAGCTTGATATGTATAAAGATGCCGAGTTTGAGAACAATAATGGCACTTTCAGCAAACCAATCGTTAATGATGTCCAGGCGCTTCACGATTTTTCGTTCAAATCACAGAATGTGGATCTGGTAGGGCATATAGTTTTCAACGAAAACAATGTTGAAGTCTTCAATTTTGGCAAACACAAAGGGAAGCCGGTGGAAGAAGTCTTTCAGAAAGAACCTTCGTATTACGACTGGATGTCTAAAGCAGAATTTCCTCTTTCTACAAAACGCGTCATCAACGCTATCAAACTGCGTGGTTTTAACAATTCATCGGTAAAAATATCCCCGAAATGAAAATCATTTGTATTGGCCGCAATTACAGCGACCACGTCAAAGAACTACATAACGAAACCCCTGCTGAACCTGTTTTCTTTTTGAAACCCGACACCGCTTTGGTTACGCGGAACCGTCCGTTTTTTTATCCTGAATTTTCCAATGAGATCCACCACGAAGTAGAGATCGTTTTCAGGATTTGCAAGGTAGGGAAGTACATCCAGGAAAAATTCGCACATACATACTACAATGAAATCGCTATAGGCCTTGACATGACCGCCCGCGACCTGCAACGCGAAGCCATAAAAAATGGCCTGCCATGGGAAAAAACCAAAGGCTTCGACGGTTCGGCGCCTGTCAGCAGTTTTGTTCCTGTTTCTGAGTTTCCCGACATTAAAAACCTGAATTTCTCGTTAAAGAAAAACGATGAAATCGTTCAGTCCGGCAATACTTCAAATATGATTTTCAGCATCGAACAGATCATTGCGCATGTTTCTCAATTCATCACATTGAAAATGGGTGACATCATATTTACCGGAACCCCGGCAGGTGTAGGGCCTGTGAAGATAGGGGACAAGCTTACCGCTTTTATCGAAGACAAAAAAATGCTGAGTTGTAATATCAGGTGACCAGTTGTTTGGATTGGCTTAATAATATTAAGCAAAACGGTCAAGGTTTTTATACAGTGGTAATTATACACTTACCTGTCCAAATGCACCGCTCCGCCACTGATAGCCAGCCGAAGCTATGCGTTGGGTTATTATTTGTTTCACTTAGTTTAGAGCATTTAATTGAGTTATAAAAGCATCAGTTGTCGTTTCTGTAAGTGAAAAATCAACAGTTAAGTAATTCGTAATTGTAATAGGCGTAAATGAAGAATAAAGTTTGCCGCCCTTGACACCAATAGCAACAGCAGTGCATTCAAGGCCTAATGGTGCATAAGGATCAGGAAAATCCGACATGTATCTATAAACGTGAACCATTGAGTTTGTGCCATGAAATATAAGAAACATATATGTAGCATAATCATCAGGGTCGTCAAGTGCATGAAGAATTAAAGTAGTATTTGGATATGCTGAAAAGTAATTGGAATTATCTGTGTTACCCCAGGTTCCTGTGTCACCATTATGACTGAATTGATACATACTAAATACATAGTTATTCGCTGTCCAGAAAACGGAATCAATGGGATTCCCTAACGAGTCATTAGGAGGCGCAACCCATCCATTAATCGTGTCGCCTAATATTTCAAAAATAAAAGGCTGCATATCTGTGTCAACAGGTAGGCCATTTAATGGCTGCGTAATTGTCAACTTTTTACCAGGTGCTATTTCTAATAACTGCGTTCCTAAAGTAGCTTCAATATAAAACATCCCTGCTGATTTTAAAGGTTTGCCATTCCACTTTTGATTAGTTGGCATATTATTTAATAACATGTCGCTTTTTTTGTAAATGTCTTTAAAACTAATAGTAACTGTCCCCGTAATAGGAGAGCCATTTTGCATTACAAAAGCATTTGTCGGTATAGAAACAATAGTTCCATTAGATGTTGTAAAACTCCCGCCCGTCACACAATTAATTGAATAGTTCTGAATTGGTGAAGCATTAACAGCAAAGAAGTTGTCAACCGACGAATAATTATCGGTATTTGGCGGATTGTTGTTGTCATCAGTCTTGTCTTTTTTGCAAGAAAATACTGTCACTATGAGTAAAAGTGTCAGGATAATAATAATTGATTTTTTCATTGGATTATTGTTTAATTGATTGTCTTTTGAAACTAGCACATAACTTACTTATTCCTTACACAAAATCACACTAATCCCAGCCCGTTGGCTTCTTTGCGTAATAATTTATGAATTTATAAGGTTATTTTCAATCATTCATCTGATTTAATTATTTCATCCATCTGATTTAATTATAAAAGACACTATAATCAACAAAATGGTTGCCTGTTTTAGCTTGATTTATTCAAGTGGACAAAAAAAACATTGGAAAACAACATTTTCAGCCAAATGTTTCTACATCCTAATTTCATGTTTTTTGTAAATTTGCAATACCGCAAAATTAAAATGATGAAAACACTGAACGTAATTTTTGCTTTTGTTTTATGTAACTTGTTTGCTTTTACCGGGTTTGCGCAAAGCACAGAATGTAAGTTCGAAATTAACAAAACCGATCCCGCAACAAACGTCCCGGTAAAAAAGATCAAGACCAAACTCACCGGAAGCGATGTTTTTTATGTCATCATCAACAGGAATGATACCGCCTACGTGCTGTTGCTGAATTTCTGGATCAGCGGCACGCTGAGAGAAACCATAGATAAGAACGATAAAGTTTCCATTTTTTTATCGGGAGGCGAAACCTTAACGCTTTACGCTTCCTCAGGTTCAAAACCAATTCCTCATTACGGCGATCAGGCCTGGACCGAATATCTTATCAGTTACCCGATACGCTCTGAAGATCTCGGAAATATGATCGAATTAAAACCATTGAAAATTTCATTAAAAGCCGGCAGCGAGCCTTTTAACCGTGACCTCAACAAGAATGATGTGGATAGGATAAAAGGTATCATTCGTTGTATAATGAAATAATTATACAGATATATCCCAATTCCTGCTTTTATAATTACCCTCAGTCGATTTCCTCTAAACATTCATTAATCAACTGGCAAACTTCCCTGATCTGATCTTCCGTTATTGTCAGCGGGGGTGAGATACGGAACGCTGTGTCGCAAAATAAAAACCAGTCCGAAATAAAACCTTTGGCAATTCCAAGCCTTATAAATTGCTGTAATTTGTTACTTTCTCCCAGCTCTATTGCCATAAGTAAACCCTTGTAACGGATATCTTTTACGTGTTTTTTATCTTTAAGTAACGAGTAAGATAAGTTGGCTTTATTATCTGTATCTGAATTATTTATGTTTTTTTGTAAAAAGTTAAAAGAAGCCAGTCCGGCAGCGCAGCAAACAGGATGCCCGCCAAAAGTTGTTATATGTCCCAACACAGGATCGTGGGTTAAGGTTTGCATGATTTCTTTGGAAGAAATGAAAGCGCCAAGCGGCATTCCACCACCCAACGCTTTTGCTAAAACTAATACATCAGGAACTACACAATAATGTTCAAACGCAAAGTTTCGCCCGGTACGGCAAACACCCGTCTGGATTTCGTCAAATACCAGAAGAGTGCCTGTTTCTTTGCATTTCCGGCTGAGTTTTTTAAGGAAATCACGCTCAGGAAGAATTATTCCGGCTTCCCCCTGTATGGGCTCCACAACCACACAAGCCGTCTTTTCTGAAATCAATGAAAGTTCTTCCTCATTATTGAAAGTTAAAAAGCGCACATCCGGCAGCAACGGGCGGAAAGATTGTTTTAAAGCTTCATTTCCAAGTATGCTTAAAGCGCCCTGGGAACTGCCGTGATAGGCGTTTTTAAAAGCAATGATTTCGGTTCGCCCTGTATAACGTTTTGCCAGCTTCATGGCGCCTTCTATAGCTTCAGAACCGGAGTTTACAAAATACACATTGTTGAGTTTTTCCGGCAGTAGTGACACAAGAAATTCACCATAGCGGATTTGTGGCGACTGCACCAACTCACCGTAAACCATCAGGTGCGAGTATTTGTCAAGCTGCCCGATGATGGCCTGATTTATTTCAGTGTTTTTGTGCCCGGCATTGCTCACAGAAACGCCTGAGACCAGGTCGTAATATTTCCTGCCATCAGGCCCGTATAGAAAAACGCCTTCTGCATGAGAAACCTCCAGGCCCATAGGACTATCAGAAGTTTGAGCCAGAATTTTATAAAAAAGTTGCCTATCAGTCAACATATATAAAAAAAATATCTTGTTATGTGAACAAAAATACCTTAATTTTATAGAAAAATTGTATCATGAAAACAAAATTGGTAACTATTACATCGACAAATTATTCAAAAGCCTTGTTTTTAAAGAGCTTGCTGGAGTCTGACGGTATTGAAGTTTATCTGGCAAATGTGAACCTTATTCAGTCGGATGTTGCCACTGGAGTTAAAATACTTGTTAAGGACACCGACGCAAAAAAGGCCTTACAAATCATCAAAGAAACTGAAAAGAAAGGCCCGAAGGAGCCATTGCCTAAACTGCAAAACATAAATAAGATCATCTGCCCGGTGGATTTTTCGGAAGATTCGCTCAACGCGTCTTATTATGCATTGCAGCTTGCAGCAAAAATAAATGCCGAAGTTAAATTCATTTATGCCTGCTATGCGATGCAGCCTATGGCAAATCCTTTTCCCGATGCCTTCAGCTACCAGGTAGGTATGGGGAATATCTTTAACGATGAACAGATTGACGCCAAAGCAGGTATGAAGAAATTCAAAGTGACCATCAGCAAGTATATAAAGGACAAAAACCTGCCATCCATAAAATTCACGGCCAGCATCATCTTTGGTGATCCTGTTACTGCAATTCCCCGCTTATGTAAAAAGTACAAGACGGCAATGGTGGTGATGGGAACAAAAGGCCTTGGTAAATCAAAAAATTACCAGGCAGGAAGCGTTGCGCTGAATACTATTGAAAATGTCGCTATTCCTGTTTTGGTAATCCCCAAAGAGTATAGTTTTTCGACACTCGAAAAATTTAACACGATGTACCTGACAGATTTTGATGACAAAGATTTCAGCTCATTGCGGAAACTTATGAGTATCATCAGCTTGTTCGAAGTGAATGTTCACTGCATACACATTCAGCAGGAAAAAGACAGCATCAACAAAATTATGCTGGATGAACTGACTGCACACATTAAAGAGGTATACAGCGATTTCAATGTAACTACCAAACTGATCAGCAGCAAAGATGTTTCTAAAAGTGTGGCTGATTATGTAAAAAACAATAACATCAACTTAATAAGCCTTAGCGAACGCAAAAGAAACTTTTTGATGAAGCTTTTCAGCAAAAGTGTGGTAAAAGATATTCTTTTTAAGGTTAATACCCCGATACTGGTATTTAAAGTTTAAGCCAAACCCATTAGGTGAATTATTCTTAATACCCTGTAATGCGATACCTAATTCTGAATTCCACTAACTCAGTAAAAATTACTGCATTACAATAATTTCAAAATCTAATTGAATTAATAGATTCTTATCAAAACTTTTATTGTTTCGTAGAAACAACGTGCGTCGGCATGCCCAGACGGCGGGCCGGTGTTGGGGTGAATCAGAAAATATTAGAAAATCTTCAAAGGCGCCAACGGCGTTTTCCGTCCGCCAGTTGGCGGACGGAACTACTTTGAATAGATTTTCAAAATTTTCTGAGAGCGGGCTGAAGCATCGTCTGGGTAGTCCTTTTCTTTGGTTCGTTTCTTTTGGACAGGCAAAAGAAATGAACACCCAAATCAAAAAAAAGACATTTTTTTAATAAGGTAGATTTTTTTCAACTTTTTTGAAATCTCTAAATTGGAATTAAATCAGGCCTGCCTGCTGAGAATTTCGTCGTCGGAAGCCCTTGAGGTCAGCAGGTTGACAAGTGGCTTGAAATCGTTTCGGATGGTGCTCCACCGGTCTTTATAGTTGACCATAACCGTTTTTATTCTTGCACGGTGCTTGTTCAGCGCATCAGAAATGGCAGGAGCAGAGATGGGAGGTTTGCATGCCTTGCCAACATTGGCGCCGGTAAGCGGTAATTTTTTTTGCTTTACAACTTTTGCTGCTTCTTCGAGCCTGTCTAATAAAATGATGGTTTTATCGTACTTGCTTTCATCCATTCTAACGCTGGGTTGAATTTCCGTCTGAAGGCTGTCACCAAAATCAATATGATAATCTTCTATTATTACCGTCTTCCCGGCCAGCCCTTCATTCATATTACCGGCAAAAACAGCGGCTGTTTTGATGATCTTATTCAGCGCTTTGAACTCTCCCTGGTAATCCTTAAGTTTCATTCGGGCGCTTTCAGATAATTCAAACACATACCTTGACGACTTTGCGGATAATTCCTGCAGTGCATCGTTAACAAAATTGATCAGCGCATTGTAAAAGTTCGTGTGGTGTTCTTCGTTTTCAGTAACCGATTTTTTTAATGAATTTACAATATTACGGATATTGCTGTTATATGATTTCAATGCACGGCGGTCATTTCTGGAAATTTCTGCCATCAAATTTGCAAATTTGTACAACATGCTGCCAATGGCGATTTTATTGGCTGGGCTCAGGTAATTTTCAGATTCGGAAGGAGCGAAGTTGCTCAGGTTTTTATTGAAATAATAAAAAACCAGGTCGTTTTTGTTATCATGCTCGTTTTTCACTGTAATCATCAGGATATGCCTGTTGTTCTCATCAAAAACATCCAGTTGCTTGATTTTTTTTGTTTCTGCAAAAAATGGAATGTCTTCGGGAACATACCAGTCAAATGTGATATCCTGGCTTCTCAACTTTTCGATCTGCGCCAGCGTATTATTATCGATTATGTATTCGTTAAATTCTTCCGGAGTGAAAGGATCGGTGGCAACAATTGCTTCGGGCTGGCTTTTCTTTTCGGAGTAATAGACCGACATGACCTTACTGATACCAAGCACCATGTTATTGGTATTGCTTATGATATGCTCAATATCAGATAATGAAAACGAAAATGTCCCGGCCATTTAAGTATAAAATAAGCTACAAATATACAAATTAAATAATAATTAAGCAAGTATTTAAGCATAAAATTTAAGCAACTTAATAATTTAACTTAAAATATTAAGTAAAAAATAAGTTCTTTTTTAAGTAAAATTATTACTTAAAAAACATATTTTCAGTACTTTATAATATTATTTTTGAAAAATATCTCGTTATAAATATAACATACTAAAAATAATAATACTTAATAATTAAGAAAATGGAAATATACAGCCCAAAACGTGGTGACATCACAAAATTTAAACTCAATGTTTTAAGATCCGACCTGGACAAAGACATTGAAAAGCAGTCCGCCGCGGCGGAACAGAAGCCTGAACCTAAAATTATGTTCGAAAAACCAAAAACCAAAAAACAGGACGCTAAAGCACCATCCGGCAATATCATTAATAAAGCCGTTGATTTGTGCTACGGTGTTATGAAAAAATTCTTCGAACCGGAAGAAGTATTATAGAAACTATCGTTACCGGCGCTTAGATGATAAAAGGCAGAATAGCTTTTCTGTTTTCGGGGTATTCAGGAAAATTCTTCTGGTACCATTCATGGTTTGCAAAAGCTCTGGGTAATAAATTCACCACGGTCCATACAAAGAATGAAAATCCTGCCAGTGACCACGAAAGAACAGCAAAACCCATCCATTCCATCATCTCTCCGAAATAATTCGGGCTGGAGACAAAGCGGAACAACCCGCCCTGAGGAATCTTATAGTCAATGGACTGTTTACGTAATCTAAAGAGAATATTATCCGAATTGATATTAATAATAAAACCGGCCAGAAAAATTAAAACGCCAATAACAAACCTGTAATCAGTGAACCATGATGTATCATAATCAGCATAAAATCCAAGGAAATAACCGTTGAAAAATGCATTGAAGGTATTATAGATCAATCCAAAACACATGATAACCGCTGGCATTTTTTTGCCGTTGCTTCTTAAACGGAAAGGAAAGATCAGGTCGCGGTTAACGTAATGCATGATCCAGAGAAGGTAAATAGCAATACAAACCAGATTGGTGCTATTGTGTCCCCAAAAGAAAAAAAATGAAAAAAGCACAAGGGGAGGGGCTTCCATGATGATCCAACCCAGGCGGTTGTTGATAAGCGCGCCCCATTTGTTACTTATAAACTTTCCGTAAGGAGCTGTTATTTTAAAAAGCACACCGAAAATAATCAGGCCGATCAGTATCCAGGCAATGACAATAATATTAAAAGTATATTCAGACAGCATCGTTCTAATTTTTATAAATAGTTGTTTTCTTTAAACCATTGCACTGCATCTTTGATACTCTCAGAGACATGCCGGCTCTTAAAACCAAGTTCCTGCTGGGCTTTGGTTGAACAGATGTTCCTGTTGCTGCATTCTAAAATCTCAATGGTCTGGTGATTAAAAACCACTTTAATTTCTTTGTTCAAAAATGGCCTGGCAACAGGCACCGAAGCGCTTGCGAGCCAAAGAGGACAAATAAACCTGGGACGTCTGACACCGCTCATCTCGGTAAAAATATCGCCAAATTCTCTGATACTGTGCCATTTCCCTGAAAGAAGGTATTTTTCACCCGGCCTGGCCATGGTAATAGCATTGACAGCAGCTGCAGCGATATCCCGCACATCAACAAAATCGTATCCACCACTGACCAGCGCAGGTATTTTTTTCTTATAGAGGTTTATCATCGTGCGGCCGATCAGTGAAGGTTTGTAATCACCAGGGCCTATAATGGATGTCGGGTTTAAAACGACAGTCTCAAGATTGGCGCAATTAGCCGCCCTGACGATCTTTTCAGCTTCGGATTTGGTACGGTCATAAATAAACTTTGAATGTTCGACCAAGGGGCTTTGTTCATCAAGCTGATGATCAAGCGGGAATGCATCAAAAGCATGTATCGAGCTGAAATGAATCAATCGTTTCACACCATGTTCAAGACATTTGCTGATAAGGTTTTTGGTTCCTGTGACGTTGGTTGCATAAACCTGATCGTCGTCATTCAGGTTTACAGAAATATAGGCAGCCGTGTTTATAACAACGTCAACACCTTTCAGAAAATCATCCAGGGTAGCAGGATCGGTTAAATCACCCTTGATAATATTTACCTTTAGATTACGAAATGCCCTGTCGTCTCTGTATGATAAAACATTAACATCGTAGCCTTTTTTAATAAGCAGAGGGCATAAACTAGCCCCGACGTGCCCGCTGGCACCGGTTACAGCAATTTTCATATAATTATTATAAAATGGGAGCGAAGATATAAAAAGGGCGCCACAAATCAGGTATTTTTATGCGTTTTTGTTATCAACAAGCCTAATACCTTCATCTTCAATGGTAATTATTCGTTGCTTGTATAAAATACCTATTGATTTTTTAAATGATTTTTTACTTTCTTTAAAAAGCTCATAAATGTGTTCGGCTGAACTCTTATCGCCAACAGCCAGAAAACCGTTATTTTCTTTTAGCAGTGTTAGTATCTGTTGAGTAAGATCATCAATTTTTTCAAGTTCAGACTTACTGAGGGTAAGGTCAATTTTACCGTCATCCCTGATTTTCTTAATATAACCGGTTAATTTCTGGCCGCGTTCAAGGTTCTGAAAAACTTCATTTGCATAAAGTATTCCCTGAAATTTGTTGTCTATTATTGCTTTATAACCAATATCTGTTTGTGTCCAAATCAAAAGGGTTACTTCCTGGCCCTCCGTATAATCAGGTTTTTCCTTATTAAAATGTTTTTCTATTTTAGAAGTTGCGGCAATCCTTTTTGACTCCAGATCAAGATAAACATAAACGATATACTTTTTTCCTTCCTCCATGGTCATTTTTTGCTCTCTGAAAGGGACAAGAAGGTCTTTGGACAATCCCCAATCGAGAAATGCACCATATTGGTTGACGGAAAGGACTTTTAAGCAGGCAAAATCTCCAACCTGCGCCAAGGGAATTTCTGTTGTGGCGATAAGCCGGTCTTCTGAATCATTATAAATATATGCATCGATAGTATCATCTACATTACAATCCTGGGGGATATATCGCAGGGGCATTAAAATTTCTCCGGATTCTCCGCCATCAAGATATAATCCGAAGGGTACTTTTTTTACAATTCTGAGTGAGTTTGTTTTTCCAATTTCTAACATAATAATAATTCCGTAAATCCTTTAGTTCTACAAAAGTACACTTTTAATCCCGGATAAGCATGGACTTGAGAAGGTATTGTTGTTTTTCCGGATTGTTTAGTTCTGTATTTGGGGTTATTTTTGAATTTCTACCTAATTTATTTATGAAATGATTTGTCTTATAATTAATATTATGTTAAATAGCATTGCTAAAATTAAAGGAGATGCTCTCTCCTTTAACCTTTTGATATTTATTGCAAGTTCTTAATCTTATCGTCGTATTCTTTAATTTTTTCAGTATTGCTTTTTCTTGCGTAAAGCTGTTTTAGGGTAATAAGTGTGTTCCTATCCTTTGGATTTAATTTTTCGGCAATTTCCAATTCGGGTATTGCTTTGTCAAGTAAAACATCAGCTTTTAATTTTAACTCATCATATTTCTGAGTTTCTGTAATAGGAAGTTTGTTTGCTTCTTCCATCACTGTTGCTGCAGTATTTACATACAAAGCTCCAAGATTGTAATGTGCATCAAAATAATCACTTCTGATTTCGATTGCTTTCAGATAAGATTTTTCTGCTTGCTCAAAGTTACCGAATTCATCCATGTTTGCCCCTATTGCAAAATGTAAGGTCGCATTATTAGGATCTTTAGATACAGCCAGGTTAAGCAGATCCTGTGCTTCGGTTACTTTACCTTTCGACAAAAACATGTTAATTTCAGCAATGATTAAATTCAAATCGTTCGGCATTGCTTTTCTACCTTTGGAAATAATTGCTTCAGCCTTAACCGAATCACCTTCTGCTTTATAAATTCCTGAAAGCTGGGTATAAATCAAACCTTGTTTAAAATTATTTTTCACAAGCTCTTCAAAAAATGATTTTGCTTTTTTGTTGTCTTGCAGCTGAACAGCGCATAATGCAGCATTAAAAGTAGCATTGGAGTCTTTTTGTCCAAAGATATTGTTAATCTTTTTAGTCTGTTCGAACATGCTCAATGCTTCAGCATATTGCTTCTTATAAAAAAGGTCAACACCTTTGTTGTAATACTGATCGCCTAAAAAGTACAATCCCATTTTCGGTGAGTTCGGCATTAGTGCATCGTTTGATATTTCCGGATCAATTTGCAGCGCTTTCTGGTAAGCATCATAAGCTACCTGTGTAGCATTTGTATCCAGGTTTTTATATTTTTCCTCTTTCGTAAGTGAAATACTCAGATAAATATTCCCAAGATAAAACCATGTTTTTGCAAGTCCTTTCGTCGCATCATTAACACTGGCTTCATCAATGTATGTTTTTGCTTTATCAAGTTGTCCGCTTTTCAGGTAATTGTATGCGCTGACAACTTTTGTGTTTTGGGAAAAAGCAATACCGGTAACAAATACTGCTATTACGAATAATGTTAACTTTTTCATTTTTTTTTGATTTTTATTTTACAAAATTAATTCTTTTTTATTAATCAAGTACTTTGCCACAATTATATTTCAGGTTCTTCGGGTTCTTTTTCTTTCCCGTTTTCATCTGCAATATCTTCATCTTTTAATTTATCAAGCAGTTCCTTAGCGATTTCGTCGACCCCAATATCATATGTTTCGTTTTTAGCCAGGGTTTTTTCACCGCTTTCCGGATTAATTTCTTCAAGCAGTTCTTCTTCTTCTATTTCGACGTCAACTTTGGTAACGGCGGCAATCGAATCTTCACGGAGGTCAATGAGCCTTACTCCCTGAGTAGCTCTGCCCATCACACGCAAATTAGCCACAGCCATACGAATAATGATTCCGGATTTATTAATGATCATCAGGTCATTATCGTCAAGCACATTTATTATCGAAATCAGGTTACCTGTTTTGTCTGTTATGTTTATGGTTTTTACGCCTTTACCTCCCCTATTCGTCACTCTGTAATCATCTAGTTTAGAGCGTTTTCCATAACCATTTTCAGATACAACGAGAATGTCATAAGTGTCATTTTCGAGACAGATCATACCGATCACTTCATCCTTTTTCCCTCCAAGGGTCATCCCCCTTACTCCGGCAGCATTTCTACCCATGGGACGCACTTTAGATTCATTGAAACGGATGGCCCTGCCTGAACGGAGCGCCATCAGCACTTCATTTTTGCCGTCGGTGAGTTTCGCCTGCAGCAGTTGATCACCATCGCGAACAGTGATAGCGTTGATACCAGACTGGCGTGGGCGTGAATAAGCTTCAAGGGTTGTCTTTTTAATGACGCCTTTTTTGGTACAAAGAATAATGTAATTATTTTTTACATATTCTTTATCTGTGATATCTTTTACATTTAAGAATGCTCTTACTTTATCTTCCGGAGGAATGCTGATCAGGTTTTGAATGGCTCTTCCCTTGCTGATCTTTGTACCTTCAGGGATTTCAAAGACGCGCAGCCAGAAGCATTTTCCCTGTTCGGTAAAGAACAGCATATAATTATGCATGGTGGCAACAAAAAGGTATTCGAGGAAATCTTCATCACGAATTTCACTGCCTTTCGATCCTCGTCCGCCCCTGTTCTGGCGTTTATATTCAATCAACGGCGTGCGTTTGATGTAACCCATGCGCGAAATAGTAACAACTACCTGCTCATCAGCGATAGTATCTTCAATTTTGAAGTCTTCAGCAGCATAAGTTATTTCAGTTTTAGGCTCATCACCATATTTTTCTTTGATCTCGAGAAGCTCCGTTTTGACGATCGCCATCAACAGGTTAATATCTGCTAAGACACTTTTCAGGTATTCGATCAATTTTTGCAGCTCTTCGTATTCTTTCCTGAGATTTTCGCGTTCAAGGCCGACCAATGCACGCAGACGCATATCCACGATGGCGCGGGCTTGCAAATCAGATAATGCAAATCGTTCCATCAAACCGGCACGTGCATCTTCAACTGTTTTTGCAGCACGGATGATTGCAATAACTTCATCAATATTATCCAGCGCTATCAGCAAACCGAGAATGATATGGGCGCGTTTCTGAGCCTGTTCAAGGTCAAACTGAGTGCGGCGTGTAACTACTTCCTGGCGGTGTTCTACAAAATGTGTAATAATACCTTTCAGGTTGAGCAACATCGGCCTTCCCTTGACAAGCGCGATATTATTAACACTGAATGATGACTGAAGGGCCGTTTGCTGGTAGAGTTTGTTGATAACAACATTTGAAATCGTACCTTTTTTCAGTTCATAAACGATACGTATGCCATTTCTATCAGACTCATCACGAATTTCAGAAATTCCATCTATTTTTTTATCATTGACAAGTTCCGCAGTTTTTTTAATCAGCTCGGCTTTATTTACCTGGTATGGAATTGAAGTGACAATGAGGTTTTCCCTTCCATTTTCTTCTTCTATGGTAAATTCGCCCCGCATTACAATCCGGCCCCTGCCAGTTTCGTATGCGTCGCGTACGCCTTCATAACCATATATTGTTCCTCCTGTAGGAAAATCAGGTGCTTTGATGAATTTCATCAGCTCAGCAATCGTAATATCGTTATTATCAATATATGCAATGATTCCATCAACGACTTCTTTCAGGTTGTGAGGGGGCATATTTGTTGCCATCCCGACGGCAATTCCTGATGCTCCGTTGATTAATAATTGCGGTATTCTGGCGGGTAATACAGTTGGTTCTTCCAGCGTATCATCAAAATTCAGCATCCAGTCGACTGTATTTTTGTCGATATCCATCAGCATTTCTTCTGCGATTTTCTTGAAACGCGCTTCGGTATAACGCATAGCAGCGGGGCTATCACCATCAATGGACCCGAAATTTCCCTGTCCGTCGATCAGCGGATAACGCAGCGACCATTCCTGAGCCATACGCACCATGGCATCATATACAGATGTATCACCATGAGGGTGATATTTACCTAAAACTTCCCCAACGATCCTTGCAGATTTTTTATACGGGCGGTTTGCAAGTATTCCCAAATCATACATACCATATAATACCCTGCGATGAACAGGTTTTAATCCATCACGAATATCCGGCAGCGCTCTTGAGACAATAACCGACATTGAATAATCAATGTAGGCAGTCTTCATCTGATCCTCGATGTTTACTTTAATAATGTTGTCAAATTCACTCATAGTTCTAAAATGCTCATTTTTAATTCGTTAGTAATTTAAAAAGTTTAACGAAGGTACTACTTTTTTTTCTATCCGAAAAGCGTTTTTTTAATATTTTATTACTAACAAAATTCTGTTGAAAAATAAGTATTTCAAACCTTTTAGCGATAAGCATTGTTGAATAATTTTGAGAAGTGGATAAATTTTCGTAATTTTGGATATACTTATTTATTAAACTTATATGGAAGCTAAATTTTCTCAACGGGTAAAGAACATTTTTGAGTACAGCAAAGAAGAAGCTATACGGTTAAAAAACGATTATATTGGAGTAGAACATTTATTTCTTGGTTTATTACGCGATAACGACAGCCTGGCATTAAAAATCCTTGATTCGCTGAATTATGATTACAATGTGATTAAGAATTCCATCGAGCGGAGCATTAAAGGTTCGTCAGATACCCTGACAAACTTTGATAACAATCCTGATAAAAACATACCTCTGAACAAACAGGCTGAAAAGGTGATCAAATATACATTCCTGGAGGCGCAGCTTTACAAAGCTGATATCATTGGCACAGAACATTTACTGCTTGCTATCTTGAAAGACGATATTAACATCGCGACAAAAACCCTGAATAAACACGGCATCTATTATGATCTGGTAAGCGCCGAACTTAGAAATATCATTGGCGATGGCAGTGAAAACCGCATGGATCCGAAAGATGAGCTGCCGGGAAGTTCAAGCAGCGATGATGCCGATGAAGGATCTTTCGGTGGTGAGCCAAAGAAAAGCGGTGATTCAAAATCAAAAACACCGGTGCTGGACAATTTTGGCAGGGACCTGACACGGCTCGCTGAAGAAGACCGCCTCGACCCTGTCGTGGGACGTGAAAAAGAACTTGAACGTATTGCCCAGATATTGAGCCGCCGCAAAAAAAACAATCCCGTTTTAATCGGTGAAGCAGGCGTCGGCAAGACCGCTATTGCTGAAGGACTTGCACTTCGTATTGTTCAGCGTAAGGTATCCAGGGCATTGTTTGACAAACGGATTGTCACCCTTGACCTTGCTTCGTTGGTTGCCGGAACAAAATACCGCGGACAGTTTGAAGAACGTATGAAAGCCGTCATCAACGAATTGGAGAAAAATGACGACATTATTATTTTTATTGATGAAATTCATACCATTGTAGGCGCAGGTGGAGCTTCAGGTTCCCTGGATGCCTCCAATATGTTCAAACCGGCACTTTCTCGCGGCGACATCCAGTGCATCGGTGCCACAACACTTGATGAATACCGTCAATATATTGAAAAAGACGGCGCCCTGGAACGGCGTTTTCAGAAAGTAATTGTTGAACCCACTTCTCCGGAAGAAACTATAGATATTCTGAATAACATTAAGGAAAGGTACGAAAAACATCATTTGGTGAAATATTCTGACGAAGCCATTAAAGCTTGTGTCAGCCTCACCACGAGGTATATCAGCGACCGCTGCCTTCCCGATAAGGCGATCGATGCCCTTGATGAAGCAGGCGCACGGGTCCATATTACAAACATCCACGTTCCCGAGAATATTATCAAGATTGAAGCGAGCATCGAAGAAGTAAAACAGAAAAAACGCAAAGCCATCGAAAGCCAGCAATACGAAGTCGCTGCACAGCTCCGCGATAATGAACGTACGCTTGTAAATGAGCTTGAAACGGCCAAAAACCAATGGCTGAACGAAAGCCAGATGAATCTTGAAATAGTTTCCGAGGACAATGTGGCAGAAGTTGTGGCGATGATGACCGGCGTGCCTGTCCAGCGCATCGCTCAAAATGAAAGCAACCGCTTAATAAGCATGGAAGATGAGTTGCGCAAGTCGGTGATTGGCCAGGATGAAGCCATAAAAAAAGTGGTGAAAGCTATTCGCAGAAACAGGGCCGGGCTGAAGGACCCGAACAAACCCATTGGCTCGTTTATTTTCCTTGGCCCTACAGGTGTTGGTAAAACATACCTTGCCAAAGTACTGTCAAAATACCTTTTTGATTCTGATGACGCCCTGGTCCGTATTGACATGAGCGAATATATGGAAAAATTTGCTGTTTCACGCCTGATTGGAGCGCCTCCGGGATATGTAGGTTATGAAGAAGGCGGTCAGCTGACCGAAAAGATACGACGGAAACCTTATGCCGTGCTGCTTCTCGACGAGATTGAAAAAGCACATCCCGATGTGTTCCACCTTTTGTTGCAGGTTTTGGATGACGGGCAACTTACCGACAGCATCGGTAGAAAAGTTGACTTTAAAAATACCATTATCATTATGACTTCCAACATCGGTTCACGCCAGCTGAAAGATTTCGGCCAGGGTGTCGGTTTTCAGACTTCTGCAAAAGAAAGTAACAGATCAGGTTACGCGAAGAGCATCATTGAAAATTCGCTTAAAAAAGCTTTTGCTCCTGAATTCTTAAACAGAATAGATGATGTGGTGATCTTTGATGAGATTAAACGTGAAGACATCCACAAAATCATTGATATTGAATTATCGTTTGTTGAATCAAGGATCAAAGCCCTTGGTTATAAACTCAAAGTTTTAACCAAAGCAAAAGACTTTATTATCGACAAAGGCTGGGATCCAAATTTTGGCGCCCGCCCCCTGAAACGTGCTATCCAGAAGTATGTAGAAGATGTGCTTGCGGAAGAAATAATCAAATCAAAATTGAACGAAGGCGATGTCGTTACGGTTGATTATGATGCCAAGAAGGATGAAATTGAAGTCCGTATCGCGGAAAGCAAAAAAAGTTCTGAGAAGAAATAATTTTTTCAGTCCGCTCCTACTTTGGGAAACCTACGCACTGGGTTAAAATTACTTTTTGATCTTCTTTAAGCTTCAAAAGTTCTTTTATTTTATCACGGTCAATCATACCCAGAACAACGGTGGACATGTTTTCAGAAGAGCAGTACAAATATACATTCTGGCTTATATAACCGGCATCAACGGCGGAATAAAAATCTTTATTTTCTTTGGGTGTTACTAGGCCCATTTTTGAATAATCGGCTACGAAAACAAGCATAACAGCTGCATCACCGGTGAAGCTTTGCTTGCCCATGTCCTTGCGGTGATCTCCTGTTATTACGGCTGTCAGTTCGTTCTTTTTTGCATCATATAAATAGACGCCAGATTCCAGGCTAACATAAATATCTGTTTCCTGCCAGTTAACGGCCGAGGGGGCCGTTCGTCTTCCCGATTCCGGGCGGTTGATCCCGAAAGCTGCCCACAGCAGATCTGACAATTGCTGTTCTGAAAGTTTCTGCTGACTAAAATCCCGTTTGGTCTCACGGTCATTCAATGCTTCCATAAGTGGCTTCCCTCCTTTTGTATTCGGCGCCGGTAAGGATATGTTTATTAATTCCTGCGGCAGGCACGTCAATGAAAACAGCATTGCTGTGATAATAAGGAGAATTCTTTTCATAAGTAAAAATTTTAAATTTATAAATACAAGAGTTTTCGGTGCACTTCAAACACCTGAGGCAACAGCATAGACACCCCGTCATTTATTATTACAAAATCTGCTTTTGCTGTTTTTATGTTGTCAGCTAACTGATGCTGCATACGTTTAATCACCTCTTCCCTGCTGGTACCGTCTCTTTTTGTAACACGTTCAATACACAATTCTTCGGGAGCCGAAACGGTGATGATTTTATCAAACAATTGGTGGAAGGAAGATTCATAAAGTATGGCAGCTTCCATGATTACATAAGGGGCGTTTTTATGCTCTTTCATCCACTTTTTAAAACTGCTGAATAAAAATGGATGGATTATGGAATTTAATTCTTCCAGCTTTGCAGGATCATTGAAAACGATCTGTGCCAGTTTTTTGTAACTGACAGCGCCATTTTCAAAAACTTCCTCACCAAAACTTTTTCTAACTTTTTCCAAAACAGCCGCATCGGCATAAGCTTTTTTGGCCTCAGTATCTCCGGAAAAAACCGGAATTTGAAGTTCGGAAAAAATGCGGGAAACCACGGTTTTTCCGGTGCCTATCCCTCCTGTCAGGCCGACTTTGATCATTTTTTGCGTATTAAATACTCGATATTATCAGGCTCGATACGCTGGACATTCGCGAAAGACGGAACTTTTTTCAGAATGACTTTTGCAATGTTGTGTTTTGAATGAAACAGTTCAGCTTCGTTGAAACCGGCTTTGAAGGAATCAACAGCAATTTTGCTAAGATCAGGCACACTGACGAAAAAATAGCATCTTACTTTATCAGGATAGGCTATCAACTGGTAATCTGCGGGAACAGAATCAAAAGTCAGCGGGATATCAACAAACTCTTCGGTATATTGAGCAACAGGAATATACATTTTAACCTGATTTGATGAATACCTCATGGTGTAACTGTTCACCGGGTTTAACAATTTCAGTAATAATAATGTATTTTCTGACAGATCCTTCAGCTCCCTTTTTTCTGTTTCAACAAATTTAATAGCATCTATCATCTTCTTGTTTCCGGTAACAACCACTGAATCTGGTTCAAGGTATGTGTGGCTGTATACATTATACTGCTTTTTGTAAGTAATATCCACATTTACCTTTACTGGAACCTTTTTAGTAAAGGCTTTTTCCAGTTTCAGGTTGAGGCTGGAAGGATAAATTGAAACCAGTTTTTCGCCGGGCCTGAAAAAAGGCTGCAGTTTATTTGCCAGCACCTGTGTTTCGATATATATTTCGAAATACCTGCCGTTGAGCCGTGACGGGTATTGATTCAGGTCAAGCTGAATCTGGTAATTTTTATGCAGCAGGCGGTTATAGATAATATTGTACCCGGACGACTGGATGCTGGCAATCAGCAACGTGTCTGAACTGGGTATCAGTATTTTGTTCTTTTGTATGCCTTTATAACTGACTGAAAAAACGATGTTGTGGGTATAGCTTCCCGAGAGCTTTATCATAAGCCACATGACAGCGGCTATAATAAAACACAAGAAAAAAATATTCAGCTTTTTATTAAGATGCTTCTGATTATCTTTTTTTTCATCAAGAGAAATATCATTACTTCCTGATGTCAAAGCTAAAAGTTTTTGAGAGTTATTTACCTACAATTATTCACCATTACCCGGCACTGAAGAAGCAATCGAAATTTTTTCGATTTTCAGCTTACCTAATCCTTCAGTTTCAATAATAACGGTAGTTTCCTGAACTTCAAGGATTTTTCCGTGGATACCGCCGGCAGTGATTACTTTATCGCCTCTTTTCAGGCCTTCCCTGAATTTTTTCAGGTCTTTATTCTTTTTCGATTGAGGACGGATAAAAAAGAAATAAAATACCACAACGATTAAAACCATCATGATAATTGTACTTACAGCGCTTCCGCCGCCTGCGCCGGTACCTGTAGTACCACCGCCCATCATTAATAACACATTCATTAAATTCATTTTGTTGATTTTTATTTGATTCCTAAAATTACTACTTCTGCTTTTATTGTCAGTACTTTGGTGTTTGGCTGAGTATTAGCCACCACCGTAATTGTTTTATTCTGTATTCCTTTTCTACCTTCGCTGTTGAATGAAACTGAAATTCCACTTTCAGCACCCGGTTTTATCGGTGTTTTTGGATAATCGGCAACGGTACAACCGCATGTTGCCTTTGCACTGGAAATGATAAGGTCGGATTTACCTGTATTTTTAAATTTAAACGTGTAGCTCACCTTTTCGCCTTCGCTGATCCTGCCGAAATCATGTTCTTCTGAAGTAAACTTGAAAACGGGCAGATTACTCATATCATTATTTCCTGTGGCAGAATTAGGATTATTAACCAGATCAGTGCTGATAGTATCATTATTGTTGCTACATGCACTAAGCATAAGACAAAAGATTGAAATAAGAATAAGAGGACGGAACATAGATCATTTAATTTTTACAAAAATACAAAAAATCCTGATGGAAAAAATTTTTATCCGATCAATCCCCTGCCTGATTTTTTAATTTTCTTTTTTTCAGTCAGGTCAAATAAGAGTTTATCAAGTAGTCCGTTGATAAATATTTTGCTTTTCGGAGTACTATACATTTTTGAAATTTCAATATACTCATTGATGGTCACCTTTGTCGGGATCGTTGGAAAATCAATGAATTCGCACAATGCCATTTTTATCAGCAGAGAATCCATCAGGGCAATCCTGTCAATCTCCCAGTTATCAACTTTTGCTTCGATCAGGTCATCAAATTCCGACCTGTGAATGATCGTTTTACAAAAAAGATCGGTAATATATTTCAGTTCTTCCTTTTCATCATCGTTATGGGCATTGCCAAACAGTTTGGGCAGGTCAGGATTTTTTTCGGAAGAAGATTTAAAATATTTCAGGGTTTTCATCACCATAAAACAGGCGATATCGTAATCATCAGCCCAGAAAACATTTTTCTCTTCAAAATACTGCTGCAGGCTTTCATTTTCGGCAAAGAACTTATCGACAATTGCTTCCAGTACGATAAAATCATTTTCAACAGAACCTGTCTTTTCATTCATATAAGAAATGAAAAAATCTGATTCTTTGATCTGAAGGAAGGTTTTGCGGATAAGGTCTTTTTCATCCGACCAGTTTATATGCAACGCTTCATATCTTGTTTTATAATCAACATTATTCTCAATCTTTGAGATGATGATGTTGTCAACAAATCTTGTGTTGGGGTGGGCTTCTTCTTTTGTTGGGAAATATTTGTTCCGCTGAATTTCTATCGATTCGCGCGCAAATTCAACCAATTCGATAAGGAACGATAACTGGTAAATATACAGGTCGTATATACCATGAATGTTTTTATGTAAGTTTTTCACAGCCATATCCACGCGGTCGGCATCTGACTGAAAGAACGCATAAAGGGCTTGCATTACCTTTATTCTGAGTACTCTTCGGTTAAGCATCTAGTAGAAGTCACAAATTTTGCACGAAATTACACAAAATTGTACAGTTTTATCATATTTTTTTTAATTGCAACAACCAAAACCGGAAAAAAATTGTCATTATTAATAATTCTGAAATTCTCAGAAAGTTTTATATTTGTGCAAATAAAAAAAGGATTTTTATGGAAGAGAAAGAATTTAAAGAAAGAAATGATCGCGATGAAATTTTTTCTAAAGCAGTAAGGGCTGGGAAAAGAACCTATTTTTTTGATGTTAAATCGACCCGGAGTGAAGATTATTATCTGACCATTACCGAAAGCAAAAGGCGCTTTAACAATGAACAGGGAAAGTTTTTCTACGAAAAGCATAAGCTTTTTTTATATCGTGAAGACTTCGAAAAGTTCATTAAAGGATTAAACGACACAGTCACATTTATCAACACAGGAGAAAAACCTGCTCCTGATCCTGAGGATGAGATTATGCATGGTGAAGATTTTACTGATGTGAATCAAAACAACACTGAGGAAGATCCGGAACTATAAAATAAATCTTTTTCTTTTTTTCGCTTGCTTGTCCATCTGAGTCATACTAATATGGCTAATTTATTTTTTTGTTCACCTTTTAGTGAAAAACTTTATTTATTTTTTCGAATAAAAGAAACTATTTTTGTAAAAAAAAAGATTTATAACGTTAGCTTTTTATGGGAAAAGTCATTGCAATTGCCAATCAAAAAGGAGGAGTTGGTAAAACTACTACTGCCATCAATCTGAGTGCCAGCATGGCCGTGCTTGAGTTCAAGACCTTATTGATTGATGCCGATCCTCAGGCAAATGCTACTTCAGGTGTTGGTTTTGATCCGAAAAATATTAAAACAAGCATTTACGAGTGTATCATTGAGGATGTTGAACCGAAAAATATCATTCTGAACACCAAAACTCCCAACCTTGACCTGTTACCTGCCCATATCGATCTTGTCGGTGCGGAAATAGAACTGATAAATCAGCCTCACCGCGAAAAGATGATGAGAAAAGTCATCAGCAAAATAAAAGATAGCTACGATTTTATTTTCATTGACTGCTCCCCTTCCCTCGGGCTGATTGTGGTGAACTCGCTCGCAGCTGCCGATTCGGTTATCATTCCTGTACAATGCGAATACTTCGCATTGGAAGGCCTTGGCAAATTGCTCAATACGATAAAAATTGTACAATCACATATGAACCCCGACCTGGATATTGAAGGTATTCTGCTGACTATGTATGACCAGCGCCTGAGGTTATCTAACCAGGTTGTTGAAGAAGTAAAAACACATTTTCAGCAAATGGTGTTCAATACAATCATTCAGCGTAATACCAAGCTTGGTGAAGCGCCCAGCTTTGGAGAAACCATCATCATGTATGACGCCGAAAGCAAGGGTGCCGTGAACTACCTGAACCTGGCACGGGAAATACTCCAGAAAAACGACATGACCAAAATAAAACAAAGCGATAAAATAATCAAAACCGAAGATGACTAATACTAAAAAAAGAAGCAGTGTTATTGGAAGAGGCCTGAGCTCTTTACTAGAAAGCCCTGAAACCGATATTACCACCAAGAGCGATCTTATGGGGAAATATGTTGCCGGTTCGGTGGCAGATATCAGCGTATCACAGATTGAGGCCAATCCGTTTCAGCCGCGCGACCAGTTTGATGAGATTGCTTTGGAAGAATTAGCGGAATCCATTAAACTGCACGGGCTTATTCAACCTGTTACCTTGCGTAAATTAGGCTTTGACAAATACCAGCTTATCACCGGCGAACGTAGATTCAGAGCAGCACAGATAGCCGGGCTGAAAGAAATACCGGCTTATATCCGTATCGCAGATGATGAACAGATGCTCGAATGGGCGCTTATTGAAAATATTCATCGTGAAGACCTCAACCCTATTGATATTGCAATGTCGTACCAGCGCCTGGTAGATGAATGCAAACTCACACAGGTTGAATTGAGCCAAAAGGTCAATTCAAAACGTTCGACCGTAACCAATTACCTCCGGTTGCTCAAACTGCCTGATCTGGTGCAAAAAGCCCTGAAAGATGAGAAACTGAGTATGGGCCATGCCCGCGCCATTGCCGGTATTGAAGAACATGACAGGCAGATTCGCATTTTCAACCTGATCCTTGAAAAGGATTTGTCGGTACGAGAAGTTGAAAAACTTACCAAAGAAACGGCACAGGAAAAAACAAAAAAACCTAAGTCAAAAACAGAGGTACCTTATAAGATTGTTGAAATAAAAAAGATACTTTCTGACCGCATACAGGCTCCTGTTGATATCAAGTACCGCAATAAAGGCAAGGGCAGCATCGTTATTTCTTTCAAGTCGGATGATGAATTAAACAAGATCATTGCACGACTGAAGTAATTGCAAATTATGGCAGCCTGTTATTTTAAATATTTTTTTATTTTCTTTTTTGCCTTTGCTGCCAGCAGGTTATCAGCTCAAAACATTGTCGGGGATACTGTTACAAAAGACACTATAAATACCGGTGCTGTCAATTTGTATTTATCTTCAGATAAAACTATAAACAGCAAATCCAAATTAACGGATTCGGTAAAAGTAAAACTGCACTCTCCGAAAAAAGCTGCGTGGATGTCGGCGGTACTCCCGGGACTTGGACAGATCTACAATAAAAAATACTGGAAATTACCTGTAATTTACGTTGGTTTTGGTGTAATTGGTTATCTTGGATACAACTATTACACAAAGTTCAATAAATACAAAGACACCTATCTCGTAAGGTCCGGGTTGGACAGCACTTCAAGGGATTATTTTCCTGAGATTTTATCAAAGGACCTGCTCTATGAAAACTGGAATTATTACCGCAGGAACTTTGAACTTACGTGTATTGTCGGGAGCCTTTTCTATATCCTTAATATCATAGATGCTTCGGTTGACGGGCATTTATACAAGTTTGACATTTCCGATGACCTGTCTTTGAAAATTGAACCCGACATGAATTCATTAACTTATTACGGGGGCCGGAATATTGCCGGAGGTGTGAAATTTTCCCTTAAGTTTTGATTTTCTCAGAATTGAAAATTTCAAAAAATCGGATTAGAACCTCCAACATTATTATGTATCATTTCTTTGATTGGTTTGTTCATTTCTTTTGCTTGTCCAAAAGAAACGAACCAAAGAAAAGGACCGCCCAGACAATGCTTCAGCCCGCTCTCAGAAGATATTGAAAATCTAATCAAAGTGGTCCCGTCCGCCTAGCGGACGGGAAACACCTACGGTGACTTTGAAGATTTTCTAATATTTTCTGATTCACGCCAATACTGGCCCGCCGTCTGGGCATGCCACCGCTCTGCCACTCTATAGGTCCGCCGCGGCGGACTATGAAACAATAATACTTCAAATATGAGATTATTCTCTTTTCAAATCAAACAATTCCCAGGTTCGTTTTTTCTGGTCTATAAATGCATTCCTGAAATTTACGTAGGGTTGATCATTTTCTATTTGCCTGAACCAGCCTTTCAATTTATATGATCCAATTTCTGATTTCTTTTTAGTTTTAGGAGTTTCTCTAAAAAAAATACTGTCGTAATTATTTACTGTTATAAATAAAATCACCACGGTGTCTTCCAGATTTCCTTTAATGGCTTCAGTTACCTTGCACTTATAGACATCGCCCCAACCGATGCTTCCGGTATAGGTTGCATCGAAACGCAAAACCAGTTGTGCCGTATCAATTGTTTTATCTTGTGCAACAACTTTGGTTCTCCAGCCGCCTGTCAGGCATATTGTAACAAACACCAGGGTATATAATGTTATTTTGTGTTTCATAATTTTAAGAATGAAAAATGAGAAAACGGGAATGGCTAAAAACATGCCATTATTTAGTCTCCGGACTATTTCAATTTGCCGGCATTATTCTGCAGGATGATACGGGTTCAGAAATAAGGATCAATTAAGCAATTGCTTTGCAGTTTTTATTGAAGCCTCTGTAATATTGCTTCCGCTGAGCATTTCGGCGAGTACTTCCACCCTTTCATTAGGTTTAAGGATTTTTATGTGCGTGAACGTGGCGTTTTTTTCTTCTTTCTTATAAACCAGGTAATGATAATCGCTTTTACCGGCTATCTGCGGCAGGTGTGTTATAGAAATCACCTGCATGTCATTTGAGAGTTCTTTCATGATAGAACCGGTTTTCGAGGCCACTTCACCCGACACGCCGCTGTCGATCTCATCAAAAATAATGGTCGGCAACAACTTTTTTCTGGAAATAATGGATTTTATGGCCAGCATAAGCCGCGACAATTCACCACCCGAAGCGATACGGTCTATTTCTTTTAGCTCGGAACCTTTGTTGGCGTTGAACGTGAATTTTATCTCGTCAAAGCCGTTCTCACTGACTGCTGCCGATTTCTTATGTTCAATTTTTATGCGGGCATTGGGCATTCCTATCTGTTGAAGAATTTGAACGACCTTTTGTTCGATCTCTTTAAATACACTTTTTCTTTTGGCAGAAATAGTTTCGGCTGAGGATAGCAGCTCCTTTTCTTTATTACTTATCAGCAGTTCAAGTTTTTTTATGCTGGTTTCGAGGGAGGAAATATTCTGAAGTTTCTTATCAATATCATTTTTTATATCGAGCAGTTCAGCAACTGAGTTAACCCTGTGTTTTTGCTGAAGCCGGTATATTTCGTTAAGCCTCTGAGATACCAGGTCAAAGCGTTCTGGCGAATAATTTATTTTTTCTTCGATCTGTTCTATTTCGAAAGTTATGTCTTTCAGTTCAATGCAGACGCTTTGAAGGCGTTTTACGTTTTCCTCAAGGCTGGGGTCGAATTTAGTAATTTGTGAAAGCTGGCTGAAAACAGCATTCAGCTGCTGATTAATGCTGTTCTCGCTGCTGCCGAGTGAAAATACGGATTTGCTTAATGCAGATTTTATCAGTTCCACATGGTTCAATAATTCCAGTTCCTGCTCCAGTTCCTGCTGTTCGGTTTCTTTCAGTGCAGCAGTTTCCAGTTCACCAAACATAAAATTGAAGTAATCGGCATCGGCTTTCGATTGTTTTTCCAGTTCGGTAAGTTTCTGAAATTCTTTTTTCATTTCGCGGTATTCTCCAAAAAGGCTCCCGTGGACTTTTACCTGATCGGAAATATTTGCATAGCTGTCGATAGCGAGCATTTGGTAATCTTCATCATTTATCAGGCGTGTCTGATGCTGCGAATGCAGGTCGACGAGTTTTTCTCCGAGTTCTTTCATTTGTGCCAGCGACACCGGTGTATCGTTGATAAAAGCCCGTGATTTTCCTTCGGGGTTTATTTCACGCCTTAAGATCAGCGTATTTTCAAAATCGAGATTGTTGGCCTCAAAAAATGACTTCAGCTGGTACTTTCCAATATTGAATGTGCCTTCTATCACACACTTTTTATTCTTGTCGGTCAGTGATTGAATATCGGCGCGCTGGCCTAGAATCAGTGATAACGCATCAAGAATGATTGACTTTCCGGCTCCCGTTTCACCGGTAATTACCGTATAGCCATTGTAAAAATCAACTTCAATAACATCAATCAATGCATAATTCAGAATTGAAAGGTGTGAAAGCATGGCTACAGATGTTTATTTTGCATTCAGTATTTTAGAATTGAAATCGTTGGAATGAGCCGGATCAATTACTTTCAGGTATGGGACCACCGTTGTTTTGTCGGTAGCAGGTGCCTGAGAAAAAATATTGATGATTTCATCGCGCTTGGTATCCATAAAAACAGTGACAAAATATAAGTTCGGAGTTCCCTTGGCAACAGCCTGCATCTTATCCATGGCCGTGATCACCGAAGTTCTTCCGTTTCCCATATTTTCTTTCATATCGTCAAGTCCTTTGAGGTGGTATAGGTACAAACATTCCCTGAATCCGCCGTATGAATCGTTCAGCAGGTTTTCTACGAGCCAGTAACGGTTTTTCCTGCTTTCAAAAGATTTCCACCCCAGGTCGGCGGTATTCTGAGCAAGCTGTACAATATTCTGAGCCTTTGTATAATATTGGCTTCCAGCCTTCATCGAATAGGAATCAAAATCGATACCTATGATCATGTATGCATAATAAGCCAGCAATGACGTAAGGTTTGAATAAAAGTTATTATCATCAAAATCGAGCGCCTGATTCTGGATATACTTAAAGGAGATATCTTTATCAACAATATTCAGCATCGGCGAATTATAAGAAGTGTTGAAAATGGGCCGGCGCGACTGCACTTGCATGGTACCTTTGAAATCTACATCAGACACTCTTTCTGTAATATTAATAAAAAAAGTACATTCAATTTTTTCTTCCTGCCGGTAAGTATAATTAGTCCATTTTCTGTTATTGAGAAACTCCATAATCGCTTTCTGCATTTCTTCAAAAACCGTTTTATCGCTTCCGCTAATCTGTGTAGAATTGACAGAAACGGTGCAAAAAAGTTCCTGCGCCTTTCCGATATTAACTGAAAAAATAATTAAAACTAAAATTATGAGTTTTTTCATATTTTCATTTGCTTAATTTTCTTATTTCGTTGATGATATCAACTGCTACTTCACGTTTAGGTTTAAGTGGAAAAGCTTTCTTTTCGAGGCTTTTGCCAATGATAGAAACTTTGTTTGTATTACTTTTAAATCCGGCTCCTTTATCTTTCAGTGAATTCAGAACGATGAGATCAAGGTTTTTATTTTTAAGTTTTTTAACGGCATTTTCAGTTTCGTTATCAGTCTCCAATGCAAAGCCAACAAGAAGCTGATTTTTTTTCTTTATTTTCCCTAATGCAGCTAATATATCCGGTGTTTTCACCAACTCAAGGGAAAATTCCGGTGTTGTTTTTTTGATTTTTTTGTTTTGGATTTTTGCGGGCATATAATCCGCCACAGCAGCAGCCATGATTGTAATATCCGAATCATGGAACGATTTCAGGCATTCCTGCTGCATTTCAGCTGCAGACATAACGTCTATACGATGAATATTGGGATTGCCGGCTGTCAATGCTACAGGGCCGGTGATTAATGTTACGTTTGCTCCCATATCGGCACAGACATTGGCGATTTCAAAACCCATAAGGCCTGAAGAGTGATTGCCGATGAAACGGACAGGGTCGATACTTTCAAAGGTAGGACCGGCAGTAACCAGGATATTTTTATTTTTTAAAAATTGTTTTTTTTTTAAGAAATTGCTCAGAATTTCAACAATTTTTTCGGGTTCTTCCATCCTGCCGGCGCCACATAAGCCGCTTGCAAGTTCACCTTCACGCGGTTCAATGAGATGATGGCCAAAAGAACAGATGGTTTTAATGTTGTTCTGAGTGGCTGGATGCCGGTACATATCAAGGTCCATGGCCGGGGCGAAAAATACGGGGCACTTGGCAGCGAGGTAAGTAGTCATCAGCAGGTTGTCGGCCAAACCGTTGGCCATTTTTGCCAGGGTATTGGCGGTAACAGGAGCAATAAGATAAATATCCGCCCAGCTTCCCAGCTCAATGTGGCTATGCCATCTGCCATCGGTAATTTCAAAACCTTCGCACAAGACCGGATGTCCGGAAAGTGTTGATAATGTAAGGGGTGTGACGAAATCTTTGGCCGATGGTGTAAAAATAAGCTGTACTTCGGCTCCTTCTTTTATCAGAAGCCGGACGAGTATAGGAATCTTATAAGCAGCTATACTTCCGGTGATACCAATAATTATTTTCTTACCTTTCAGCATCTGAAAAGATTAAAAATCGGTCGGGTTTTCCTTAAGTGGATTACGAAAATATAATTTATCATTCAGGTATTCATTGATAGCCAGCAATGATGGCTTAGGGAGGCGTTCATAATACCTGGCAATTTCAATTTGTTCACGGTTTTCAAAGATCTCTTCCAGATTATCGGTGGTAGTTGAAAATTCTTCGATCTTCCCGCTAAGTTCTTCTTTCAGATCAGATGCAATTTTGTTGGCGCGGATTGCAAGTATTACAACTGTTTCGTAAACATTTCCTGTTTCTTTCGTAAAATCGCTGACGTTTCTTGTTACTGCAAGTGTTCCGGCCTTTGCTTTTTTATAGTCCATATGATGTTTTTTATAATTTACGTATCGTTAAATTAACTCTGTTTCTTTTCTTTTTCGGCATATTTAGACAGTTCCTTTTCAATATTTTTCATTATTGATTTGGCGTCTTTGCTGTATTCTGATTCAGGGAACGTAGTGATTAAAGAGATATAAGCATCCCTGGCAAGTTCCAGCCGTTCCTTCTTTTTTGATTCTATGCTGTTTTGTGCATATAGATAGCTTGATGAGAGCATATAATAGTAAACTTCTTCTTTATGCTTTGTATCGGGATAATCTTTCAGAACGTTTTTAAAAGCTATGTATGCAGCCTGGTAACTCTGAATTTTATAATAGAGCCTGGCTGTTTCAAATTCCTTTTTTTCAAGCTTGTAACGAAGCTCGTCGATAATTTCATTACACTTGGCCACCCGTGTGCTTTTGGGGTATTGGTTGATGAAAAGCTGCATTTGCTTTATGGCATCAATGGAAATTGTCTGGTCAAGGCTGTACTCCGGGGAATAAAGATACTGGCAGAATGCGGACATGTAATTGCATTCTTCGGCATATTTGCTGGTTGGGAAGGTAGATGTAAATTTGGTAAAATAATATCCGGCCTGTAAGTAATCGTCTTCTCCAAAATAACAATACGCGTAATAGTAATTGATCTTTTCAGAAGTATCGGTACCACGGTAATAAATCAGCAGTTCATCGAGAAGCTGCATGGACCTGTGATAATCACCTTTTTCATATAGTGAAACAGCTGTTGAATATTTGAGTTTGATATCCGAACTTTTCAGAACCTTCCGGTATTGTCCGCATGATGTCATCAGAATGCTTGCCAACAAAGAGATACAGACGATTGAAATGCGCATAGTTTTAAACATGGTGCAAAATTAGTCATTTTTAATTTACTAAAACTAATTTCTACAAAATATATTGTAACCGTTCATTTTTTTAAATGGGAATTTTTTCATGAGGAATGAGCTCAGCGGATTGAATAATTTTTCATTCAGGTGTTCGTATCAGAAATTCATATATTGCTGAAAACTGCATTGCATGTATGACTTAGCCTGTTTTAAAAGCTCAGGTTCAGAAAAAGTTGCTGCTGAATCAATGGAACTCATGCAGTTAGTATTGTTTCTTGCGTCATAAGTAATATAACACCCCGGCCTTACCCAGCCAAAACCATCATTGAAAGCAAAAAAAGCAAATTCCGGACATTGGGGCTGCATCAGGTCCTTGCTCCACTTAAATTCAGTATAATCCAGACCAAGTTGTGCAGATAAAACAGCCGGCAGATCGGTCTGTGAACCTATTTTAGTGTTTTGAGTTCCTCTGAAATTATCCTTTATCACGTTGCCGCATAGCAACATAACAATTTTATGATAATCAGGCGAGCAGAAATTATAGTTATGGTATGAGCCATGGCTGTGGTCGGAAACCAGGACAAATAATGTATTGTCATACCAGGGTTGTTTTTGTGCCTGTTGAAAGAATCTTTCAAGACATTTGTCCACATAAAGTGCGGCATTTACATATTTTTTTTCATACTGTGGCCAGGATATCACCTCCTGCATTTCAAAATCATAGGGCGAATGCGTGCTGATAGTGAAAATTGAAGAGAAAAAAGGTTGTTTATTTTTATTGATCTCACCAAGAAAATAAGGGAACGTAAATTCATCATGTATTCCTAATTTGGCCCGTGGGTATGAATCAGGGAAATCACTGTCTTCCACTATTTTATCAAAACCATTAGAAACCAGAAAACTTTTGATATTCCCATAATTAAGTTGTCCGCCGAAATAAAAAGAAGAAAAATACCCGGCCTTCTTTAATTTCTGAATCAGGCTGGGCAGTTTATTATATTTTTCGGGTTGTTGCGTTATGGTAGTTATCGTTTGTGCCGGAAAACCGCTGAAAATTGCTGACATTCCCTCTTGCGATCGGGTTCCGTTTGTATAAATATTGGTAAACAACACCCCTGTTTTTTCAAGCTCATGAAAAAATGGTGTAATGCCTTTTTCGCCACCCTGGCTCTCAATCAGGTCGGCCGACCAGCCTTCAAGAATGAACATCACAATATTCGGCTTTTCAGTTTTCAGCATTATTTCTGTGGAGTCATTCTTATGTTCATAAAGCTGATGAACTGTATTGCAGGCATCTTCATCATTATAATAATGGTACGGGTTTTTTTCCATCATTTCGGAATTGCGTTTAATGCTGCTTCCGAGATTCCACAGCGAATTCACGGAGATCCAGTTCAGTATTTCATGTTTTGAATAATACGACTGGCTTTGATTTATGGGTATCTGACGAAAGCCGCCACGCATCCCCCAGAACAAGATAACAGGAGTAAGCAGGATAAAAGCGGCTGAAAAAAAATACATTTTTTTGGTTACGTTGATGCGGCTGAAAAAAACTTTCAGGTACATGAAGAAATACAATGCCATCTGAAAAACTAACAACGCTGAAAACACTATTATTTGCCATGATTGGGCCGTATTTGTAATCTCTTCGGGATGAGCAAGATAAAGTAACGCCTTGTAATGAAGCTTGGTTTTCCATTCGCTGTATATGCCAGCCTCGGCGGTTGTCAGGACAACCAATAACAGCAAAATAATAAATGTGTATGTTTTAGTAACTACATCAATCCATTTTGCCGAATAAAAATTCTGGACGATAAGCAGGAAAAATGGCAGCACCATGATATAGCATATGGCAGAAAAATCAAGCGGAATGGAATACCAGAAGGATCCGAGTATATCTGAAAAGCCTATACCTTTCAGATAGTTAAGGTTATAAAAAATAAAAACGATCCGGGTCAGATCGAAAATGATTAGCCAAAACACCATTTGCCTGAGCATTGAAAACAATATCTGTCTTGACAGCGGCTTCATTTTCATTTTTCGGCAAATTTACAATATTGTCCCAATGAAATTTATTTTTTTATATACCAAAACTTATTATTTTTGTATGCCTCTTAATTTATTAATTCAGAAGACCCCACCATTTATGAAAAAAAACAGATTTACACTTTTCGCAATCATTTTTTTAATGACTGCCAGCGTTTCTATTGGGCAAATCAGTAAAAACGTCACTAAAATAGCCACCATCAAAGATCAGTCAGGATGGATACAATTTAAAGCCAACCTGAATCTTGACCCAGCAACCGTTTTTATTACCAATAAAAGCGATTTCGGGTTATCTGCTGCTGACCAGATGCAGGTTTACCGCACTGAATCCGACAAAGCCGGATATACACACTTTAGGTTTCAACAGTTTTACCAAGGTATTCCTGTCGAAGGCGCTGAATATATCATTCATAGCTCTGGAGGAAAAGCCACCTCCGGTAATGGAACCATTATCACAGGATTTAAGGCTTCGGTCAACGCTTCTCTGACAGCTCAAAGCGCTATTGAAAAAGCGATTACATTTACCAATGCCGAAAAATATATGTGGGAAGATCCTGCTAATGAAGCTTTCATTAAGAAAGTCAAAAAAGATGCTGAAGCCACTTATTATCCAAAAGCCAAACTGGTATTTATTGATAAACATTTCGGTAAGGATGCATCAAAATATGTATTAGCTTATAAAGTCAATGTTTACGCTTCACAGCCATTGTCTTATAAAAATATTTACATCAGTGCATCTACAGGTGAAGTAATTCATACAACAGACCAGTTAAGGGTTACCGAAATTCCGGGGATTGCTCATACCAAATATAACGGGGTACAGACCATCACCGTTGATTCAACCGGTCCCGGCGCATACCGCCTCAGAGAAACCGGCCGCTGCGGTATTGAGACCTATGATATGAACACCACAACTGATTATAATACAGCTGTAGATTTTACAGATACCGACAATGACTGGAACAATGTGAATGCCGAACAGGATGAAATTGCTACAGATGCTCATTTCGGAGCGGAAGTTACCTATGATTATTTTATGAACAAATTTGCAAGGGACAGTTACGATAATAACGGCGCACCGCTATTCAGCTATGTTCATTATGATGTAGCTTATGCCAACGCCTTCTGGGATGGAATGCGTATGACTTACGGGGATGGCGATACCGATAATGGTCCGTTTACTGCTCTGGATGTTTGTGCTCATGAACTGTCTCATGGAGTTACGGAATATACAGCCAATCTTGTTTACCAGGATGAGCCGGGCGCATTAAACGAAGCTTTCAGCGACATTTTCTCTGCCGGTGTTGAATTTTATGCCACTCCTGCTCTGGCAGACTGGCTTGTTGGTGAAGATTTTGACCTCACCGGAGGTAATGGTTTTCGCAATATGTCAAACCCAAACGAAGACGGGCAGCCGGACACTTATCTCGGAACCAGTTGGTATGTTGGTACCATGGATAATGGTGGCGTTCATTACAATAGTGGTGTTGCAAACTATTGGTTTTACCTTCTTTCCGAAGGCGGCAGTGGAACCAATGACAACGGTGACGTTTTCAGTGTTGACAGTCTTGGCATTGATGTAGCTGCACAGATTGCCTACCGGGCACTTTCGGTATATCTGACCAGCACCTCGCAGTATTTTGATGCCCGTCTGGCTACCATACAGGCTGCTACCGACCTATACGGAGACTGCTCCAACGCGATGGTTCAGACCGCCAACGCCTGGTATGCTGTTGGTGTAGGTATGGCCATTGCTGATAACGATGTTTATATCAATAAAGTTATCTCACCAGTTACCGCATGCGGTATGACTTATGAACCTGTTAGTGTGCGGATGTTGTATAACGGATGCAACCAGCCGATAAGTGCAGGCGACAGTATTTTCTTTTTCTACCAGGCCGATGGAGGCACCGTAGTTGGTGACACCATGATCCTGGCTGCGAATATCAATGGTGGTGACACGCTTGATTTCACATTCACGGTTCCTGCGGATGTTCAGGCAATCGGAAACCATACTATTGATTGTTGGCTGAGGTACGGCAATGATACCATCACAAATAACGACACGCTTACAGCCTACACTTTTGAAAATAAATTGTACCAGAACAGCGATGTGGCAGTGACAGGAATTGTATCACCTGCTACAGAATGCAATTTGAGTAATATGGAAAATATAACTATCCAGGTTGGTTTCTTTGGTTGTGAATTTCTGCCTGCCGGTAACCATATCCCTGTAGGATATAGTGTTAATAATATGCCATATGTTTATGATACCCTAACGGTAGTTTACGATATGTTTCCTGATTCTGTTTTAACTTTTACATTTAATACCCCTGCAGATTTGTCGGCATCCGGAACAACATATACCATCAAAGCAAAAACCTTATTTGGTATTGACAGCCTGAACTCAAATGATGAATTTTCGGGTTATACCGTAAAAAATCCTTTGTCATTGTCCGACACGATTGTCACTTTTGAACAGGCCAACGCCAGCGATATGTTTATGGTAACTCTTGCTAAATACGCCAATGCGGATATTGCAGCAGCAGCTCACAATACCGGAGCCAAGGGCTTCAGAATGACTGGTGGCAATGCTTTTACATATTATACCATGCTCGAATTTCCAAATGGTGCCAACACCTGGATCATTAACGATTTTTTGTCTGCAAAGATTACATTCTGTGTGGATGCATCAAGCTGGACAACGGCGAACATGCGTTTTGACCTGAAACAAACCTTTGGTAAAGATGGCTACGAAATGGTTATGGGAACTGGAAATGATTATTCAATTGCAAGCAATTTCAGGGTTGTTGTAAATGATGCCACACAGATTGGCGGCACATATAATCCGACATTGCCCAATTCAGACCCATTTACTACGCATTATATCAATCTGGATGCTTACGCAGGTTCAAAATTCACTGTTACCTTCGAAACCCGTAACTTATGCAAAGACACCCTGTTCCTGGTAATGGACAACGCATACGTTGATAATGTAAAATTCATGCAAACTTCTGATGTAGGAATCAGTGCAGAAAATATGAACGATTACCTGGAGATATACCCAAATCCTGTAAGTGAAATCATCAATATCAATTTGTTTTCGAACGAACAGCAGGCTGTAAATATCGAGCTCATGGATATGCAGGGAAAACTTATTGAAAGCAGAACCGAACAGGCTTTCACCGGTCAGAATTCTTTTAAATTAGATATGCAGGGAAGAACTTCAGGTATTTATTTTATCAGAATGAGCACCAAATCAGGAATCTACAATAACAAGATCATTAAAGAATAACTTATTTTGCTCGAATAAGGTTCCAGACTTTATTAAAAAAATCAACATACTTTTGGGGAGGCATCACACTGGTGCTTCCCCATTTTATTTCATAGGTTTTGTTGTCAACTGTATACCTGATAAATGATGTCATATTCCCGGGGTTAGAGAAATTATCCTCTGTAATATTAAGTTGTTCAAATTGGCTGAAAATCTCCGAGATTTGTTTTTTATCTATATTTTTAATCAGTTCTTCGGATTGTGTCTCGCTTAACTTATAAACCGAACCATTTTCTTTTACCAGGTAGGTATCATATTTTCCTGTGAACCCGCCACCTTTTCCAATGGTAAATGAGCGGTATGTTTTTGATGTTTTGCAGGAATTACACATTAATAAAACAATGATTATCAGTGATATTTTTATATTTACTTTTATCATTAGTTTAAATAATTAATTAATAATTTCATTAAATAAAAACGCACTATTCTTCATTTTCAAATCATCAAATAACAGAACTACATCCTGTCCGGAACATCGATTCCAAGCAAATTCATACAATTCCTGATAATAGCAGCTGTAAAATTTGATAAGGCCAGTCTGAAATTAACCAGGTTCCCATTTTCTTCTTTTAAAACCGGAATCCGCTGATAAAACTGATTATATTGCTTTGCAAGTTCATAAACATAATTAGCGATCTGTGCCGGGCTGAGCTCATCGGAAGCTAAAGATAAAACCCGCCTGAAATCATAACAAAGGAATAACAGCTCACGCTCTTCATCCAGGAGTTCCGGAAAGTCTGTAAAAGTAATTTCTCCGGCAGTCTTGCCCGACTTACGCACCAGCGACTGGATACGGGCATGGGTGTATTGAATGAACGGACCGGTATTGCCGTCAAAATCAATAGATTCTTTCGGGTTGAACATCATGTTTTTAACAGGATCCACTTTAAGAATGAAATATTTTAAACCGCCCAGGCCAATCATCCGGAAAAGCCTGTATGCTTCGTCGTTATCGAAATTCTCCAACTTTCCAAGTTCAGTAGTAATCTGCCGTGCGGTTTCAGTAACTTCATCGATAAGGTCATCCGCATCCACAACAGTTCCTTCACGGGATTTCATTTTACCTTCGGGAAGTTCCACCATTCCGTATGAAAAGTGAATGATGTTATCCGCCCAGGAATAACCCATTTTAAGCAAGGTTTTTTTCAGAACATCAAAATGATAATTTTGCTCATTGCCAACCACATAGATCATTTTTTCAGGATTGAATTCATCATGGCGCATTTTTGCAGTGCCCAAATCCTGAGTAATATAAACCGATGTGCCATCGGCGCGGAGCAGTATTTTTTCGTCAAGACCCTGGTCGGTAAAGTCGGCCCAGACAGAACCATCTTCTTTTTTTGTGAAAATATTATTCTCAACACCCGACAGCACCACTTCTTTACCCATAAGATAGGTCTGTGATTCATAATAGGTGCGGTCGAAACTGATACCAAGCTCTTTGTATGTTTGAGCAAAACCAATATAAACCCATGAATTCATCATTTGCCACAACGCCTTTGTGGGTTCGTCGCCCTGCTCCCACTTTTGCAGCATTTCCTGGGCTTCTAATATCAGCGGGGCTTTTTTTGCTGCTTCATCTTCAGGGATTCCTTGTTTTTGAAGTTCCGCAATTTCAGCTTTGTAGTGCTTATCAAATTCCACATAGTACTTACCGACAAGCTTATCACCTTTGATTCCGGAAGATTCGGGTGTTTCGCCTCCGCTCCATTTTTGCCAGGCAAGCATCGACTTGCAAATATGTATACCCCTGTCGTTCACCAGGTTCACCTGAATCACATTTTTGCCATTAGCCTTCAGAATCCTGGAAATGGCATCACCCAGAAGGTTGTTGCGGATATGCCCTAGATGCAAGGGTTTATTGGTGTTAGGTGACGAGTATTCTACAATTACAGGCTTTTGAGAAGTATCCGGAGGCTGAATTCCAAAATTTTCATCAGAAAAATTTTCATTTAAAAACTCAAGCCAGTATTTCGCGGTTATACGCAAATTAAGAAAACCCTTAACCACACTATAATTTTCAATAATATCAAGCTGCTGCTTCAGATATTCACCCAACTCATTGGCTGTTTGTTCGGGTGATTTTTTTGATATACGCACCAACGGAAAGACCATGATCGTATAATCAGCCTGAGCACGGAACTGAAGGTTAGTTTTCTGAATACTGACCAGGCCTGCGTCAATCTTTTGATTATACAAATGCTCCATAGCTTCCAAAGTAGCATTAGTAATCACGTATTCTATTGCGAACTGTTTTTTCATAACGTAATAATTCCCGCAAAGTTAAAAATAATTGTCTATTAACTGTTCAATTGCCATGCATGGAAATATTACGCTGTTTTTTCAGGATGACAAATATTCTGTCTAAAATCGCTATTTTTGTGATCCAAAAACTCATTTTATGAAAACACGCATTCTTATTATATTGCTGATCTGCACCTGTTTGAATACACAAGCTCAAATTCAGATACTATTTCAATCTGATCAGACAAAATCATACCTGCTCTCCTATACCAGTTCCTACGAAGAAAGCCAGCAGGTTATAAACGAAATGATTGATGCCATCGCCAAGTTTATTCCCAAACCTGTGAATCAGACAAAAATTACTTTTAATGTGGAAGAAAGTGTGAAGATAACACGCAGCCAGACTGTTGTAAGCATCTACGTTACCCATCAGAATATCATTATGAGCGGTGATGTCTTCTACAAAGGTTTTAATATGACCGACGTCCTTATCCCCTCTAAATATGATTTTAAAGCTACCCTGAGCTATAAAAACGGAACCAAAATCAAAGATTTCGTGCAGCAGATTACCAACTTTACACCACCTTTCAACGAGGTGCTCCTTCAGTGCAATGATACCGCCCTGGCCAATAATTATGATTTTGAGGTAACAGCAGTCAAATTTTACTATGATTATGTTGCCCGTAACCGTTTCCGTGAAAAAGCCACGTTGATCGACCAATACTTTTCTGCCGACTTTGATCTGAATGACATTAACAAGAAACTATCGGAAATAGACCTCAAAGTATTTGAAGACCTTGAAAAGTCACAGTCGGAAATGAATAAATTAAAAGCCATGGAAGACAACATTTCAAATGCGGCATTCTGGAAGGCGCTTCATATCGAAACTTATGATCCGCTGAAACTGAATTCAAAACTTTTTGAAGTCAAAAAGAAGCATTCAGAAATCCAGAATCAGTTAAACTACACAAAATCAGTGATACACGAGCTTTACTATGACAAAGGTGTGGAACTTTATAACAAAAAAAAGACCTATGATGCAAAAATTGCTTTCGAAAAATCCCTTAGTTACAATCCCTCCTATGCGCCTTCGCAATTTTACCTGGCACAGATTGCTTTTGAAACCAATAAAACCGAAGAAGCAAAGCAACAATTGAAAAAACT
>Ga0079306_1000117_pt1 | contig 96065 bp, 82 predicted proteins | sample Methanotroph_Enr_FD_79181 | JGI IMG/M metagenome (GOLD analysis project Ga0079306, IMG submission 79181) | Enriched soil microbial communities from Old Woman Creek wetland in Ohio, USA - Methanotroph_Enrichment_5 | ecosystem: Environmental > Terrestrial > Soil > Wetlands | place: USA: Ohio... | reverse complement strand
ATCTACACCACACAAACAAACTACATAACGATTTCCTTCATTCAAACTAAACATAACTTTTTTTTCTGCAAAGTTCTGTTTTTCTCTTTCATTAAGAAAGACGGCTTATTTGGGATGCTTACGATAAAACAAATGAGTATACTCACTAGATAAGTCGTTTATTTGTATTGTTTTAATATGTTCACAAACAGTTTTTTTTGTTAAATATTCCAATTTATATGTGCTTACTGTTTTACTGACCTTTTTTCTGATAAAAGAAATAAGGATTATTAATTATTTTTTATTTGATTAGTATTTATGATATATAAAAATAAATCTGTAAATGTCTTCCAAGGCTGTGAATGATGAATACATTTGCAATTATATCCACAGTTTTAATCATTTTTTGCTTTATTCTAAAACATTTCGGATTAAATAATTGTTAACTATATATAAAAACTGGTAACTTGTTTTAAATGTACATATATCTCTACTCAACTTCATCAAGCTTAATAAATCAGTTTTTATGATATTATATAGATAAGAAGCTTTATGGATAAATGTTCCTGTGAATTCAGGTTTTTTTTGATTTTATTTTAGAACATTTAGGATTGAATTTTTGTTAACTATATGTAGAGACTAATAACTTATATTAAGTGTTATTTCACTTGTAGATAAGTCAATATTAAACTTAATAAATAGGTGCTTTGTGATATCTTAGTGACATTCATTCTTCAATATAATTTTAATTATGATAAAATCGTTAATTATGTTTTATAAGAAAACCAAGCTCACATTGTCTTTATTCTTGCTTTTATTTATGTTAAATTCATGCTCTGAGGTAAGAAATATAGCTTACTTTCAGCGACAGGAAAGAACACAAAACCAGATTGGTTCAGAAGCCAGAACTTCTCCGAATAGTAACCTGACAAAAAATGATGCCAACTTATATGAAGCGCATATAAAACCAAAAGATTTGTTAAGTATTACTGTGGTTAGTTCTGAACCTGAAGCTTCAAAGATGTACAACTTGATAGTGCCGCAAATTGCAGAACCCTCAAATCCGAATTCCCTACTCTCACAGCCATCATTGCAAACCTATTTGGTTGATAACGAGGGCTATATAGAATTTCCTGTATTTGGAAAAATCAATGTTAAGGGGATGACTCGTAAGGAATTGGAACAGTTTCTTCATAATAAACTGGCATCTGCTTTTAGCAAGGAAATACCCATTGTTACCATACGGTTTGTGAATTATTCAATCAATGTTTTAGGAGAAGTTCTTAAGCCAGGAAAGTATGATACAAACAATGATAGAATTACAATTTTTGAGGCTTTGGCTTTAGCCGGTGATTTAACCATTTATGGACGACGTGATAATGTGAAAGTATTGCGTGAAAGAGCAGATGGCTTTAAAACGTATATAACTGTAAATTTGAATGATAGAAATATTGTTTTTTCTCAGGCTTATTATCTGGAACAAAACGATGTAGTGTATGTTGAACCTAATAAATCGAGAGCAAGGTCATCTAACTATGGTGCTGCAGAAACATTTGGGATTTCTTCTTTGTCTGTTTTGTTGACATTGACCAGTTTAGTCTTTACTGTTTTTAATGGAAACTAGCATTCAACTAATTACGAGAACCAAAATATAAATAATAGTCATTATTAATTTGAAACTGTATGAGCAAATATTCAAATCCTGAAGAAGAATATGAACAACCGATTGATTTTCTGGGATACTTTATTAAATATCTTTTATATTGGAAATGGTTTGTTGCTTCACTTGTTTTATGTATTTCACTAAGCTTATTATATATACGATTTACTTTGCCAAGTTATGAAATTAAAACTTCAGTTTTGCTCAAAGATGATCAAAGAGGTGGTGGTACACCCGAGATGAATGCATTCAAAGACATGGGGCTCTTAACTCAAAAAAATAACGTGGATAATGAATTGGAAGTTCTGAATAAGTCAATTTTAGTTCAACAAGTTGTTCGTGAATTGGGTATTTATGCAACATATACTCAAATTGGAACATTTGAGTTCTTAGATAAATTAGGAATAAGAACAAAAAAAACGAGTTTCTCAAAGTTTAAGGAGAGATCAATATATGGAGCAGAGTGCCCGGTTCTTTTAAGCCTGCCGGATACTGTGCTTAATAATATGAATTATGCCGTTGAGTTTGAAATTTTAGTTCATCCGTATGGCGAGTATGAGTTTTTTGGTACTTATATGGATAAAGAATTCAGTGTTAAGGCTTCTATATATGATAAGCAGGTTGTTCTGCCATTCGGTAAGGTTTATTTAAAAAGAGGAATGTTTAGACCAGCTGAAGACATGTTGATAAATGTAATTCTTCAAAGTCCTATCAGTAAAGCCGACGAAATATTAGGACAATTGAAAATGACACTTACCTCTAAAACAACTTCTGTGGTGGATATAACGCTTAAATCATCTAATACAAAACTGGGAGAAGATGTTTTAGCTAAGCTTATTGAAGTTTATAACAGGGAAGATTTACGGGATCAAACAGAGATGGCAAACCGAACAGCTCGTTTTATAGACGATCGTCTTATGCGCCTCACAGCTGAATTGGGAGATGTTGAAGCACGGGTAGAAAACTATAAACAAGCTCAGGGAATTGCAGATATCAAGTCACAAGCTGATATGTTTATCCAACAAACCGGTGACTTGACTCAAAAAAAGCTGAATCTTGAAACTCAATTGGCAGTTGTGTCTGATATGGATAATTATATTCATAGACCTGAGAATCGCTACCAACCCCTTCCTGCAAATAGTGGTATTCAAAGTGCGGCTCTTGGTGAATTAATAAACAACTATAATAGGTTGTTGTTTCAACGGAACCGGCTTGCGCGTATTGCTTCAAATAGTAATCAGGTTATGATTGACCTGACGAATCAGATCGAATCTTTGTTTAGTACAGTGCAATCCAGTGTTCGTAATGAGAAGAATAACCTGTTAATTGCCCGGCGTGATCTTATGTCCAAGAATAGTGAAAATGCAGCGCACATAAGAGATATTCCCCGTCAGGAGCGGGAATACACAGAAATAAAACGCCAGCAAAGTATTAAAGAGGCTCTGTTTTTGTTTATGTTACAAAAGAAAGAAGAAAAATATTTGAATGGGGCTATTGTTGAACCAATAGCTAAACTGATAGATAATGTGCGAAGCACAGGCCCTGTATCACCAAAGAAATCAATGATCCTTTTATTTTCATTTGTTTTTGGTATGGTAATTACTATAATTGGGATTAGAATTCATGATTTACTGCGTTATCAGATTGATTGCAAAGAAGAACTTGAAGAAATATCCAGTGTTCCCGTATTAGGTGAAATCCCAAGGACAGAACAAGCAGGTAATCTCATTATAAAGGAAAATAATACTGATAGTTTCACTGAATTGTTCCGGCTTTTACGAACCAACCTTTTATTCGTGATGGACAGTTCAGACAAAAAAGTTATCAATATGGTGTCAGGCGTCAGTGGGGAAGGGAAAACGTTTGTAACCATTAATTTAGCCATGAGTCTGGCATTGTTGGATAAAAAAGTGTTGGTTGTTGGATTGGATATACGAAAACCAAAGCTATCTGAATATCTGAAGATGAACAATGATACGGGTATTACTATGTATCTTACTGGTCATCTTAGTATGGATAAACTAATCAAGCCCTCTGGTATTCATCCAAATTTATCAGTCATAACGTCTGGCCCAATACCTCCTAATCCGAATGAACTGCTGGCTAAGCCAGCATTAGATAAGCTGATAGCAGAACTTCGTGATCAATTTGATTATATACTTATTGATACTGCTCCGGTTGGAGTTGTGTCCGACAGTTTCTCACTTAATCGTTTTGCTGACGTTAATTTGTATGTAGTTCGTGCCAATTTTACTCCAAAGAAAGACATTGAAGATGCTACAGTTCTATTTAAAAGTAATAAGTTAAGTAATATGTATTTTGTGGTGAATGATACTGATTTTACAAAAAAATCATATCGAAGAGGTTATGGAAAAAAATATGGGTATGGCTATGGGTTTGGTAAGAAAAATAAAAATATATATGGTTATGGAAATGAAGAAAATAAAAGTAAAGAAGGTAAAAATAAAAGAAAAAATGACATAACTTAATATTTAAGATGGAAACCGCTCACCGTGTCGCTAGTAATACAGGTATTCTTTATATAAGAATGGCCATTACAGTTTTCATTTCACTATATACTACCCGATTGATTTTGGAAGCTTTAGGTGAAGACGATTTTGGTATTTTTAATGTAGTAGGTGGTGCCATTGGTATGTTGATGTTTTTGAATAATGCGATGGCTGGAGCTTCTCAAAGATTTATGTCCTATGCACAAGGTGCAGGTGAAATGAATCGACAAAAGCAGATTTTTAATGTTAGTGTTGTTTTGCATATTGCAATCGCAGTTGTTGTTTTTTTGATCCTTGAAGTTGCAGCTTATTTTTTGTTCAACGGTATCCTAAATATTACTGAAGCCAGAGTGCAAACTGCAAAGTTGATATACCAGGTTATGATAGTCAGTACTCTTTTTTCCATTATTTCAGTACCCTATGATGCAGTGATAAATGCTCATGAGAATATGATGCTCTTTGCAATTCTTGGAATTGTTGAGTCAGTTTTTAAATTGGCAATAGCTTTTTTAATATTAAATGCTTCCGTTGATAAATTAGCAGTTTATGGAATTTTAATGGCAGTACTTTCTGTGTTTCTCTTCGTATTGCGTCAAGCTTATTGTAGACGTTATTATGCAGAATGTCAAATTCAAATACTAAAATACTTCAGCAAACCTTTGTTTAGAGAAATGACTAGTTTTGCGGGTTGGACCTTTTTAGGTTCTACAACTAGTATGATAGGAAATTATGGGCAAGGAATTGTATTGAATATGTTCTTTGGTACAGTTGTTAATACGGCACAAGGGGTCTCAGGGCAAGTTAGTGGTCAGCTAAATGCATTTGCAAGCACTATGCTGAAAGCATTAAATCCAATAATAGACAAAAGTGAAGGCGCAGGCAACCGTTCAATGATGTTACGAGCTTCAATGACTGGAAGTAAAATCTCTTTTTTTTTGTTGACTATTTTTTACATTCCAGTTCTTATTGAGATGCCTTATATTTTTAAATTATGGCTTAAAAATGTGCCTGATTATGCTGTCATTTTTTGTCAGTTACTCTTAATCCGTAATTTAGTTGAACAATTATATATTACATTGACAAATTCTATAGCGGCAGTAGGCAACATAAAAAAATTCCAAATTTATTCATCGATTCTATACATATTACCACTTATTGTTTCTTATTTTTTATTTTTATTGAGTTATCCACCATATTTTTTATATTATGTTTTTTTGATATTTTCAATTTTGAGTTTTTCAATTACTGTTTTTTTTGCTAAAATAAATTGCGAGCTATCTATTCCATTATACCTTAAGACTATAGTTCTTCGATGCTTAATTACATTCATAGTAATATTTTTATTGTCAATTATCCCTGTTTTTTTTATGAGCGTGGGAATTCCAAGATTACTGTTGGTAGTAGTGATAAGTTTTATATCTTACTTTTTAGCCGTGTGGTTTATAGGTTTCACGAATGCAGAACAAATTAAGGTGCAGTATATTTTAAAAGCTTTATTTGAAAAGTTGAAGTATTTAGTTTTACACAAAAAAACAGTATAGTTTTTTGTTGGCACGTTTTGTAAGTACTTGTTAGCTAATTTTTTATTTTGCTAACAACACTAAGAATTGAAATTATTTATTTTCCTTTTTTTTAAAGATGACAAATTGACATTTCTGTTTAAGTTTAAAGTATTACAGATAAATTGATAAATATGGCACTATGAAATACTTAAAGTACAAAGGAAAGAGAACCAATACTAATCTCCCAGAAAGATCTATTACTATTTTTTTTATATCTTTCGTATATCCTGCTTCAACAGGTTATTTAAAACGGATGGATTTGTTAGTAAGATGGGCGAATGAGAGATTTTCCAAAGTGAATTTTGTAATACCAAATAATGAAAATACTTCTTCTGAAGTGATTGAGGAACATTTGAAATATTGTAATAATCTGTTTCTGATTGAAAATAACTTTCCAAAATTTAAAATACTACATTCTTTAAAAAATATATTGTATAGATTATTTACAGGGCGGTATCCTAAGTTTTATTCAACACTCATTTTATCTCACTCATTTTTAGAAAGTTTTAAATGTGTTATGAGAGATAATGAAACAGATTTTTTTTTGAATACAAGAAATAATTATGGTGGATTAGTTCATTATTTGCCAAAAGGAATCAAAACTGTTTTCGATACACAAGACATATTTACCGATATGCATAGAAAATATGGGATGTATGGGAAAAGCCAATGGTACAAAAAATTATCTTTAGGATATAGAGAAAAGGGAGATTTTGTAAAATCGGAATTTGAAATTTTAACACAATATGACAAAATTATTGCGATTTCGGAAACAGATTATCAAAAATATCTAAGGATACCAAGTCTCAAAAATAGGACTGTAAAGATAGAATCTATTGGAATTGATATTCAAGAGTTTGCTACTGCACTAGTGCCAGATAAAGAATATGATACATTAATTGTTGCTTCGAATTTCTTAGCAACTCAGAAAGGTTTAGATTGGATGATTAATGAAGTTGCTCCAAATTTTACAAAAACGATTAGTTTATGTGTTGTTGGATCTATAGGGGACTATTTGGACTCTCTAAAATATTCTAATTCTAATTTGAAAATTTCGGTTAAAGGAATAGTTGACTCAGTTGAGAGCTATTACAATAAAAGTAAAATTGTTCAAATTTGTATGCTTGAAGGTACAGGTACAAGTGTTAAAGGTATAGAAGCACTTGCTTTTGGAGCGGCTATAGTTACGACTTCAGCAGGTGTTCGTTTTGGTGGGTTGGAATCAGGAAAGCATTGCCTGATTACTGATAATTCAAAGGAATTTGCTTATAATATTGAATTGTTGTTAAACGATGAGCAGTTAAGACATAATTTAGGAAGGTCTGCATTAGAATATGCAAAATCTAAATTCTCACTTGAGTCAACTTTTCAACACTTGGATATTGTTTTTGAATTTTAATATTTTAGAGGTTGTTAACTAAATAGCATTTTGATATGATTTCGAATAGATTTTCTATACTGGTAAATACCTGCGATAAATTTGATGATTGCTGGGATCCTTTTTTTAAACTTTTCTCCGTATATTGGCCTGATTATAAAGGAAAAATATTTTTGAATACAGAATACAAAGATTATTCATATCCGGGACTTGATATAATTTGTGTAAAAGGTTGTGCTTTGCATAATATTCCTAAAAATGTTCGTGTTACATGGAGTCAATGTTTAAAATGGGCTTTAGAACGCATTGAAGATGACATCGTGCTTTATATGCAGGAGGATTATTTTTTCAAAGATATGGTAAAAAATAATATAGTTAATAAATATGTTGGTCTGATGCACGATAATGAAGATATTCACTGTATCCATCTAACCGATCAGGCTGTAATTCCTGAAAAGAAATCACAATATGAACATTTATATGAAGTTGCGTTAAAACAAAGATATAGACTAAGCTGTCAGGCTGCCTTATGGAGAAACGAAGTTTTAATGTCATATATCCGAGAATATGAAAGTGCATGGCAGTTTGAAGAGTTTGGTTCAAAAAGAGCTGCAATTCTACAACATAATTTTTATGTGGTGGATAAAAATTGGGTAAAATTAAATGAATTTGAGATTATACCTTATGTGTTTACCGGAATAGTACAAGGATACTGGTATGAAGAAGTGGTTTCATTATTTAATAAAAACAATATTGTTGTAGACTATTCTGAAAGAGGATTTGTGAGTAATGCCCCAAAGAAAACTTTAAAAATGAGACTTTTATATAATTGGAACAAGATACCAATGCTGTTAAAACATCATTCGGATATAAGAGCGTTAAGGATTAATATCAAGTAATATGAATATTCTTACAATAGATACATTAAAAGTTCTTAGAAAGCTTTATTTTAAATGTTTTCAAAGAAATTCAATAGGTAAGGTTGAGTGTGAAAATGATCCAGATATTGCTTCAAATTTAATATATGAAGTATTGACAGATGATAAACCAAGGATGATTGCACGTTTTGGCAGTACTGAAATGGCTTGCCTCATGAATTATCTAGGAGTTAAAAACCATAATGTGAAATATATTGAATACATAAACGGGAGTGCTCAGCCGTGGTGGTGGGAACCAATAATTATTAATCAAATGCAGGAATGGAGCGGATTTTTCCCTCCAACTATTGATAAAATTGAACAATTCTGTCAGCTCATGTTGCAGGATATACCTGAAGTAGATATTTTAGGTTCGTGGTTGCCAAGTGAAAAACTATTTGAAAAAGAGATGCAAAATTCTATAAAAATAAATTTGGAGCTTTTAAACCCATATTTTTCAAAATTACCCTGGACTAAAGCACTAGAAGGTAAGAAAGTGTTAGTAGTTCACCCTTTTGCAAAAACAATTGAACAACAATACAAAAAAAGGGAACTACTCTTTCCTAATAATTTGCTCCCAAAGTTTGATCTAAGAACTGTCAAAGCAGTACAATCTATTGGTGGTGAAGTTTCAGAATTTAATGATTGGTTTGAAGCATTAGAATCAATGAAATCTGAAATAGACAAGGAGGATTATGATATTTGTCTGATAGGATGTGGTGCGTATGGATTTCCATTAGCGGCTCATGTAAAACGCATGGGAAAGAAGGGCTTTCATATTGGAGGTAGTCTTCAGTTACTTTTCGGAATCCGTGGGAAACGTTGGGAAAATGAAAACTATAATGATGTTTATAATTATTCAAGACTAATGAATGAACATTGGATAAAACCGGGTGAACAGGAAAAACCCCAAAATGCATCTAAAGTTGAGGATGCTTGTTATTGGTGAAATTTAAATTTAGTTTATGAAATTACTTTGGATTACAAATACCCTTTTTCCTGATGTTTGCCAAGAACTTGGTATTGACAGTCCCGTAATTGGAGGATGGATGTATTCTGGTGCAAAAGCACTTTTGAATGAAGATGAAACGATTCAATTAGCTGTAGCTACATTATATAATGGAAAAGAAATTAAAACTTTATATTTAAACGGAATATATTATTTTCTTTTACCCCGAAAAAAGCAAAATGATAATTATGACAAAAAACTAGAAAAGTATTGGGAATCAATTGGGAGTCAATTTAGACCTGATGTTGTTCATATTCATGGAACGGAATTTCCTCATGGATTAGCCTATGTCAGGGCTTGTAGCAATAAAAGTGTTGTTGTGTCAATTCAGGGTTTGGTAAGTGTGTGTGAAAGATACTTTTATGGAGGAATTACCAGATTAACTTTACTTCGGAATACTACAATCAGAGATATTGTTCGGTTCGATACCATTTTTATGCAGCATACAAATATGTATTTTCGTGGCTATTGGGAGAAAAAAATAATTCAATCTGTTGATCATGTTATCGGTAGAACTTCATGGGATAAAGTGCATACCTGGGCATTAAATCCTACAGCTAACTATCATTTCTGTAACGAAATACTTCGAAATGAATTCTATAAAAATAAGTGGGAACTTGAAAAATGCGAGAAATACAGTATTTTTCTCAGTCAGGCTAATTATCCAATAAAAGGATTACAGAAAATGGTTGAAGCATTACCACTAATTATTCAGCATTTCCCTGATGCAAAAGTTTATGTAGCAGGAAACGATTTTGTAACAAATAGGGGTTGGAGATTAAATGGTTTTGGAAAGTATATCCGTTCGTTAATTAAAAAAAATGGATTAACCAATAGGATTATATTTACAGGCTCTTTATCAGAAGAAAATATGTGTCAGCGATATCTTTATTCTCATATATTTGTATGCCCATCATCCATTGAAAATAGCTCTAACTCTGTAGGTGAAGCTCAATTACTTGGAGTTCCGTGTATTGCATCGTATGTAGGTGGGATGTCAGATTTGATCGTTCATAAGGAGACTGGTTTGCTATATCGTTTTGAAGAAATAGAAATGCTTGCTTGTGCTGTATGTGAAGTTTTTTCGGATGATATTTTAGCTGAAAAATTATCAAAAGAAGGAAGAAAAGTGGCAACATCGCGCCATAATAGTCAGCAAAATGCTCAACAGCTTATTGCGATTTACAAGAATATTGCCGAATAAAAAGGAATTAGATGTTGGTTTTCTAATTTCCATAGAGGTGATTTAACGCAAGAGGTAAAGATTATTGTGATATATTTAAGAAATACTGTTTAGTTTTAGGTCTATTTAATACTTAAATTACAATTCAATTATTTAAAAAAAATCAATCCACTCTTTTAACTCAGTTTAGAAGATAAATAATACTAGGTCTAAATTATATGGATTTTATAAAGGAGATATTGTTCTGTTGTTAAGTTTCGTTTGTTAGAAAAGATATATTTAAAATGACAAAAAAACAGTTATATACAAAGTTTATATCAATTAGTATTTTACTGATAAGTATATACTCAGTATCTGAATTTCCAGCACCACGATTAGATATTATGACTCATTTTCAGAATACTATATTCTGGTGGTTGATATCAGCATTAATATTCTATGTTTTTTTGTCGTACAACTATTCTTATATCAAGAAAAAAGATAAAGAAAATATATATGTAGTTAATTGGTATTTGTCTTGGATTATTTTTTCAATTTTTCGTGGTTTTTTTGTTGCAGAAAATTATTGGGACTGGAAAGGGCTAATTGGAAATGCATTTGGGCTCTTATTGCCAATTGTTGCAGTTACAGCCACTAATAAAATGATTTTACAATCCATGCTTTCGTTTTATGTGAAATATACATTGCCGCTTTTTGTGTTATTTGCTCTAATTATATCATTTGACGCTTATGGTTTTTATTTGGTTCCGGTTAGCTTTATTATGTTATTCTTCCCTGTATTAACCAATCCGTGGAAATGGGTAATTGCAGTGTTGTCTTTATTGGTTATGACAATTGATTTAGGTGCACGAAGTAATGTAATCAAGTTTGGTGTACCAGTAATTATAATGTCAATATATTACTTGCGGCATTATATTACTATAAAATATTATGAGATTGTTAGAATGTTTTTTATGCTTATTCCGATTCTCTTATTTTCATTAGCAGTGAGTGGATTGTTTAATGTTTTTGAAATGGATAATTATGTAAAAGGTGATTACAAATCCGTAGATAGAGATGAAAACGGAGATATTGTAGATGATGATCTTAAAAATGATACCCGAACATTTTTATATGTTGAAGTTTTATATTCTGCAAAGGTTTTTAATAGCTGGATTATTGGCAGATCTCCTGCCAGAGGAAACTTAAGTGGTTGGTTTGGAGATGGGGATGAAACAGGGAGAGGTGAACGGTTAGGAAACGAAGTTGCAATTTTGAATGTATTTACCTGGACTGGTATTATTGGGGTAATTTTGTATTTTATTGTATTTTTCAAGGCATCATATATTGCTATAAATAATTCGAACAATATTTTCAGTAAAATGCTTGGGTTATCAATCGCTTTCAGGTGGGCTTATGCTTGGGTTGAGGATGTAAATGGCTTTACATTGACTACAGTATTTCTTTGGCTTACAATTGGTTTGTGTTTCTCGAAATCTTTTAGATTAATGAGTGACGATGAAGTGAAATATTGGATTCGTGGAATTTTTAGTGAGAATTCTGCAAAGTTATATAAAAGAAAGTTTTTAGAAAATCAACCATAGAATCCACAAAATCCTGATTAGATTTTTTAGAAATATAAGTGGGGGCTGTATGTAACTCAATTATGTTTTTTAGTTTCTGAGTTTGCTTTAAAATGAATGCTAAAGGCTAAGAGTCAATGGAAATCAAATAAATTAATAATTATATGAAAATTTTAATTTTGTTTTTTAAGGTTTATAAAAGAATATACAAGGCAATTACTTTGTTCTTTGAGCAGATACTATCATATATTTTATTGAAATTGAATGGTGTAAAAATGGGTTCTGGCTTTAGATCCCTGGGCATACCAAGTGTGGATGTCTCTTTAGGAGGAAAATTTGAGATCGGAAATAATTTATTTATACAAAGCGGCAATAAATATAATCAAATAGGCCGTCAGCAAAGATGTTTCTTTGTTGTGAGGGAAAATGGTAAATTGATAATTGGCAATAATGTTGGAATGAGCTCAACTGCAATTGTTTGTGATAAATTTATTCAGATTGGTGATTCTGTAAAGATTGGAGGAAATGTAGTAATATATGATACTGATTTCCATTCATTGGATGTTGATCAGAGAAAGGAATGGGTGAGTGATTATAACAATACTAACAGACTGGACGTAATTATCGAGAACAATGTATTTATTGGTGCTCATTCAACAATTTTAAAAGGGGTTCGTATTGGGGAAAATTCTATTGTTGGAGCTTGTTCTGTAGTTACAAAATCAATTCCTGAAAATCAAATATGGGGTGGAAACCCTGCCAAATTCATTAGGAATATATAATTTTTTTGATTTTAATTCCAATTGCAAATGAGCTGACAATGTTTTTATGATTTGAATAGGTTGTATAAAATTGATTAATTTAAGAAACTGTGCATGAATGGAAAAAATAGCTATACTATTAACATGTTATAATAGAAAAGAAAAGACTATAAATTGTTTGAAATCATTTTATAAGTCACTTGAATTTTTAAATTTTAAGACTGAATTTGATGTGTTTTTGGTAGATGATGGTTCTACAGATGGCACTTCAAATGCAATAAAAGAATTATTTCCAAACGTAAATGTAATTTCCGGCTCAGGTGATTTATTTTGGTCCGGAGGGATGAGACTTGCTTGGAAAACTGCTTTAAGGCAAGATAAAAAATATGATGCTTTTTTGCTTTTAAATGATGATGTGATTCTGAAAGAAGATTTTCTTACCGGTCTTTTTCTTACCCATGAATTTTGTTTAAAGCAATACAGTCAGTCAGGCATTTATGTCTTTTCAACTAAAGACAGGGTAAGTTCAAAGATTTCTTATGGTGGAACATTAATCACTCATAGAGGAATTAGAATTAAATCGAATTTGGTTGAACCTTCAGATACACCAATAGTTTGTACAATGGCCAACGCCAATATATTAATGGTAACTAAGTCAGTTGTGGATAAAATAGGAATTCTGGATGAAAGATATAATCATCAATTTGGTGATTATGATTATACACTAGTGGCTTCCAAAAATAGAATCCCGGTGCTGGTTTGTCCAGGATTTGGAGGGTATTGCCACAATGACCATGGTAATACTTGGTTACGACCTGGTTCTTCTTTAAAAAAACGATTAAGTTATTTATATAGTCCATTAGGCTTATCATATAAAGAACAGGTTTATTATTTGAAGAAAAATTTCAAATATCAATTTCCGTATTATTTTACTATGCTTTGGTTAAAAACGTTGTTCCCTTTTGTTTGGGAAAAATATAAAAAATATAATTAACGTATAATCTCCAAAAGTTTTCATAATACGATAATTGTTATATCGTGAATTGAAAATATAGATGCACCTAACCTTTATTGTCATACGTATGAAAAAAAATATATTGTTTTCTATGCCAATGCAGAAAAGTGAAACTTTTCAAGATAGATTGGAAAATTACAAAAATGATTTATTTCCCGGCCATTTCCTTTTTGGTGCACCTGAATTAGAAAATTTAGGTTATAAAGTTATTTATAGTTGTCCTGATGATCCTTCAAAGACAACAGGGATACTCTCATATTTTATATCTATGATAAAATATACAATATATTTACTCAGAGAGGGCCGGTCATTTAATATCATATATTCTCCATATCCTAATTCCCTCGATTTTGTAATTTTTTTACGAGCCATAAAGATCTATCCTAAAAAAATTGTAATTAATCAACAGTGCGCTATTGAGAAAAAAAGAGGTTTTTTTGACTATTTTCTAAGGCAATACGTATATTTTAAAGGAGTTGATAAATTGATATTTTTTGATAATAAATCAGCAAATGATTCTTATAAAACAGGATTAGTTTCAAAAGATAAAATTTATATCGAAAATTGGGGCCCCGATGTAGAACAATACCAAAGAATTCTTGATAAATCTGAAGCCAGAAAAATTTCCCGGAAAATATCATTTATTTCAACAGGAAGAGATAGTCGGGATTTTGAGCTAATGTTTGAAGCGTTTAAAGATTTAGAAGTTCCATTTGAATTTTATCTGATGGATAAAAATCTTGTAGAGAAATATAAAGATAAATCTACCAATATCAATGTCCGCTATTTGGAAACTTCAAAAGATTCTCCTCATGTAGCTATGAACGCCTTAATTAACTCGGATGTTAGTGTCATAATATGTAACCCAACAAGGCCAACCTGTAATGGTTATACTGCATTATGTGAAGCAATGGGATTGGGAAAGCCTGTAATATTGACAAAAAACCCGTTTATGCCTATCGATGTAGAGAAAGAACGGATTGGTCTTACTGTGCCTAGTGGAGATGTTGAAGCTTTACGCAAATCAATTCTGACTTTCTCTAACAACCCGCAAATGGTTAAGGAATATGGCTATAATGCAAGAAAGCTTGCCGAGGAGAAATGGAATTCCAACGTATTGGCAAAACAACTTGATAATTTGTTTCAGAATATATAAGAATGGATATATAAAATACGAATACTAATACTAATCACCATGATATGAGTAATTTTGAAACACTGCGACAAGAAATTATTGCAAAAACAATAGAATATCATCAAGCAAGGTTTACAAAAACTGATTTTATTCCTGGCAAATCAAAAGTTAACTATGCCGGTAGGGTATTTAATGAAAAGGAAGTAGTAAATACTGTAGATGCATCGTTAGATTTTTGGCTTACTGAAGGTCGGTTTTCTGAAGAATTTGCTGGAAAGATAGCCGAATTCCTGGGCTTAGAGCATGTGTTGTTGACCAATTCAGGTTCTTCCGCTAATGTATTAGCTTTAGCCGCGTTGACTTCAGAAAAATTGGGAGACAAAAGATTAAAGCCGGGTGATGAAGTTATTTCTGTAGCTGCGGGTTTTCCCACAACCGTTACGCCTATTATTCAATACGGACTTATTCCCGTATTTGTAGATGTTGATTTCCCAACCTACAATATTAATATAGAAATGATGCGCAAAGCCATTTCTCCCAAAACCCGCTGTATTTTTATTGCTCACACGCTCGGAAATCCATTTAATATTGATGTGGTGATGGAACTGGCCAATGCGCATAATTTATGGGTAATTGAAGATAATTGCGATGCATTTGGCAGTACGTATAAAGGCCTGAAAACCGGGACTTATGGTCACCTTTCAACTATATCTTTTTATCCAGCCCATCATATCACTACCGGCGAAGGTGGTGCAATTTGTACCAACGATCCGCAGCTTGCCACTCTGGTTCGTGCTTTCCGCGATTGGGGACGTGATTGTGATTGCATGGGGGGTAAAAACAATACCTGCGGAAAACGTTTCTCCCAGAAGTTTGGCAATCTGCCTTTTGGTTACGATCATAAATATGTATATTCAGAAATTGGATATAACTTAAAAATGACCGATATTCAGGCTGCTATAGGTGCAGCACAAATGGATAAGCTTCCTGAGTTTTGTGAGAAAAGAAAAGAAAATTTTCAAGAATGGACACGTATTTTTTCGAAATATCCCCAGTACTTTATTTTGCCCAAAGCAACCGAAAATGCAGATCCGGCCTGGTTTGCATTTATTGTTACATTGCAAAAAGACTGTCCTTTTAAACGCGACGAGATTACACGGTTCCTGAACGAAAAATTAATTGAAACACGTAACCTTTTTGCAGGAAATATGACTAAACAGCCTGCTTTTGTAAATAAAAACTGGAGGTTAGCTGACCATCTTGAAAACACGGACTTTATAATGAAGAACTCTTTTTTCCTGGGGACTTACCCCGGACTAACTAAAGATATGTTTAATTATACAGAAAGTGTGCTGAATGAGTTTGTTTCAAGATTAAATTTAAATGGTTGACCTATTGAGAATTAAGAATTGAATTTATATGATTAATGTAAATTTCGTGTCTGGAATCTTTGATTGTTTTTAGATTGGTGAAAAGTCAGAGTAAACTCGTATATAAAAATGAAGGCAGTTATCTTAGCAGGCGGATTGGGCACACGACTTAGTGAAGCCACCCATTTAATTCCGAAACCCATGGTGGAAATTGGTGGAAAACCTATACTGTGGCACATTATGAAAACCTATAGCCATTATGGGATAAATGAATTTATTATTTGCTGTGGCTATAAAGGGTATGTTATTAAAGAGTATTTTACCAACTACTTAATACATAACAGTGATATTACTGTCGATTTGATAAATGACAGCATAGAAGTGCTTGACTACCATGAAGAATTCTGGAAAATTACGTTGATAGATACAGGATTGAATACTCAAACAGGTGGGCGTATAAAGCGAATACAAAAATATATAGGAGATGAACCATTCCTGCTTACATATGGCGATGGTGTTGCTGATTTAAATATACAGGAAACAATTGATTTTCATAATACTTCCGGGAAAGTCCTTACCGTTACAGCTTATAAACCCAGCGGTAAATTTGGGGCATTGGATATAGCACAAGATGGCAATGTAAATACGTTTATGGAAAAACCGGCGGGAGATGGGCACTGGATAAATGCCGGTTATTTTATATGTAAACCTGAACTATTCGATTATATACCCGACGGTGATAATGTTATGTTCGAAAGTTCACCACTCGAAAATATTGCAAAAGATGGAAAAATGACAGCTTTTAAACACAATGGTTTTTGGAAACCGATGGATACTTTGCGAGACAATATCGAACTCAATGAAATGTGGGATAAAGGGGAAGCTCCCTGGAAAGTATGGTGACATTAGTTAATAGTAGTTTAAGTGATATAAGCAAATTCAATGGTTCAATATTTCTCACTTTAAGCTCTCTTATATGAATATAGATATTTACCATAACTTTTATCGTGGAAAGCGTGTCTTTATAACCGGACATACCGGTTTTAAAGGTTCATGGTTGGCTATCTGGCTTCATGAACTTGGAGCTGAAGTGATAGGCCTTGCGTTGGATCCATTTAGTGACCGTGATAATTATGTACTTTCAGGTATTCATGATAAAATTGTTGATCTGCGTGGAGATATACGGGATGGGCAGTTGTTGAAAGATGTTTTTCGAAAATACCAGCCTGAAATTGTGTTTCATTTAGCTGCACAACCTTTAGTACGTCTGTCGTATGATATTCCGGTGGAGACTTATGAGGTGAATTTAATGGGTAGTATCCATGTTATGGAAGCTATTCGTGTTACAGAAAGTGTGAAGGTCGCAGTTATGATTACGACTGATAAATGTTACGAAAATAGGGAACAGATCTGGGGTTATCGCGAAAATGAAGCTTTTGGAGGCCATGATCCTTATTCTTCTTCTAAAGGAGCGACTGAAATAGCTATTGCATCCTGGAGACGTTCGTTTTTTCATCCGAATAAATACGATATTCATGGCAAATCGATTGCAAGTGTACGTGCGGGTAATGTAATAGGTGGCGGTGATTGGGCGTTAGACCGTATTATCCCGGATTGTATCAAGGCATTGGAATCTTGTAAGCCAATCGATATCAGAAACCCGAAAGCTATTCGTCCCTGGCAACATGTATTGGAACCATTAAGCGGTTATATGCTTTTGGCTCAGAAAATGTGGAATGAGCCAACCAAGTATTGTGAAGGTTGGAACTTTGGACCTCATTCTGAATCTATAGCTACTGTATGGGATGTAGCTACTAAAGTCATTGCTAATTACAGAAGTGGAGAATTACATGATTTATCTAACCCCTCCGATTCGCACGAAGCAAAATTATTGATGTTAGATATTTTAAAAGCAAAGTTTAAATTGGGTTGGGAGCCAAGGTTAAATATTGATCAAACCGTGAAATTAACTGTGGATTGGTATAAACGGTATAAAAATGAAAATGTGTTTGAGCTTTGTGTAGAACAAATACAAAAATTCGTGTAATTCATAATATTATATGAACATAATTGAAACCCCATTTGAAGGATTATTGCTATTGGAGACTGTAAACTTTACTGATCATAGAGGTGGTTTTCAGAAACTGTTTAATTACGACTTTTTCAACGAAAATAATCTCGATACTGATTTTAAAGAATTATATTTTTCAGTTTCAAAAAAAAATATAATACGTGGTATGCATTTTCAATTACCGCCTTTTGAACACACGAAGTTGGTCTATGTGAGTAAGGGTAGCATTCTGGATGTTGTAGTTGATTTGAGAAAACAATCAAAAACATACAAACGGTATTTCAATATTGAAATAAATGATTCTGATGCAAAATGTCTGTATATACCCAAAGGATTTGCCCATGGATTTTTGTCCTTAAAGGATGATACCATTGTAAATTATGCACAAACGTCTTGCTATGCAAAAAATGCTGATGTTGGGATTGCTTATAATTCTTTTGGTTTCGATTGGGGGCTTGAAAGTCCTATTGTGTCAGAAAGAGATATTAATTTCGAGAGATTTGAAAATTTTAATTCGCCTTTTTAATAGACATATTTATAACAAAATCGATTAGATTTGTAGATAAATAATTAACTCCGAAACTGATTAAAAAGAACTTTAAAATTATGGGACTTACTATAGAACAACAAACGCCAATGCAACTTTATACTGAAAATACGGAAACTGCCTTGTAACTAAACGATAGGATGATTTGATGTATTAATGTTTTATTTAATATTAGGTATGATTTAAATATTATTCTGAATTAAGTTGTATATAGAAGTATCAATTAATATTGATTTTGTAAGGTTAAAATTATGGCAACAATTGAAGGCTTTGAAGGAATTCCGATAGAGTATGAATCTTTTCTAATTGAAAAATACGATTCATTTATTACAACATGTCGTTATATTGAAGTGAATTATCCGGATTATGATATCAATTATTTTATCGTAAAAGATAATGGCAAAATTCTAGAACTGTTAGTCTATGGAAATAAGGGGAATACTGCAAAGTGCTTTAATTCACTTGTTTCCATTGATCAGGGTGTAATTTCGGAATTTACAAAAAATGTATTTAACAAGCATCCTTTTATTACTAAAATTGAAATTGTTGCTTCTTACAAAGAATATGAATTCAAACATTTTTTATTAAACTTTAAATCTGATGATCAAATTCTAAAATTACCATCTTCATTAGAAGAATATTTTACGGAACTTGGGACGAAAACCCGTAAACATATAAAACAACGTAAAGAAAGATTTTTAAGGGATTATCCGAATGCTAAATTTATAACCAAATATGGACCTGCGATTGACGCAACTTTAGTTGAGGAAATTATACTTTTGAATAGCTATAGAATGAAATCAAAAGGTATTGTATCATGCTTTGACCATACTTTCAAAGATAATATTTATAAATACTCAACTTTCTACGGCTGTGTTGCATATATTGAGATTGATGGAAAAATTGTTGCAGGCTGTATTTCGACAGTGTTAAATAAAAAAATATTTGCTCATGTAATAGGGCATGATAATGAATACTCGAAATTCAATTTAGGGGAAATGTGTTTTATATATTTAATTGAAACTTCTATTGAGAAGGGGATATCATCATTTCATTTTTTATGGGGGGAAACTGAGTATAAAAGAAGATTATTAGCCAGACCTCATATACTCTATTTTTATTTCGTGTACAGATCTTTTTCTTTAGCTTTTATGCTGAGTAAATTTTGGGTTACTATTTCTAATGCAATGACAAATATCGAGCACTCGACCATTACCAAACCTCTCAGAGATGCTATTAAATCTACACGAATTAAAAATATGAAAGAATTGAAGTGATGGTTTATACTTTAATTTTGAAAATGAGAAAGAAGATTTTTTAAGAACCAGCAGTGAGAACTTTAATATATAGAAAAAATGAAGAAGAAGTTGTTGATATTTCATCCGGCTCTGGCTCCATACCTGATTGATCAATTTAATGCTCTAAATAAGTTGGTTGATCTGGAAGTTGTTTTTATTTTCGATAATGTATGGAACCATAAATTTGATCAAAATAAATTACTTTCACAGGTAGAGTTTAAAGTTTCATTCATGTTAACGGGTATTCGTTATAAAGGAAGAGTATTTCGTTTTGGAATGCTAAAAAAAATAAAAAATGTTAACCCGGATGTAGTTTTGGGATATGAATATTCGTTTACAACTCAATATCTGATTTTGTTAAGTAGATTAGGGATCATCAAACAAAAGATTGGGTCAACTATTGATGATAGCATTGATATTTGCAATAATGTTCAGTCAAAGGCCCGCTATTTTGCTCGTAAAATGGCAGTTAAACGATTGGATTATCTTGTTGTTTTTACAAATGAAGTTTCTAAGTATTATCAGGATACTTTTAATTTAAAGGATAATCAAGTTATAGTCTCGCCAATTCTACAGGAACCTGCAAGATTAAGAAATAATTCTGAAGAACTGGAACGAATTGCTGTGCAATATTCTCGGAATTACAACTTAAAAGGGAAAAGAGTCCTTTTATTTGTGGGCCGATTTATTCCGGAAAAAGGATTGAAAGAGTTCATAGAAAAAATTTATAAGATCCTTTTGGAGCAAGATGAATCTGTAATCATTTTTGTTGGTGATGGTGAAGAAAAGAAATTTATCGAGAATTTTGTTGTTGAGAATCAGCTTGAAAATAAGATTCTGCTTCCCGGTAGGTTCGAAGGCTTAGAACTTTATGCCTGGTATCTTAGTGCAAGTGGGTTTGTATTGCCCAGTACTTATGAACCTTATGGTGCTGTGGTAAACGAAGCTTTAATTTTTGGGTTAAAAGTTCTTTGCTCTAAATTTGCCGGCTCGTTCAACTTAGTAGGTGAAAATGGAATGATATTTAATCCGCTTGACGTAGAAGATACAATTGATAAGTATACCGATTTTATGAATTCCATAATTCCGTTGGAAGGCATAAAATTAGTGGATAAACCGATGTTGATGACTAATAATCAGAATGATTTTATAAAGGAATGGGGGAAAATAATTTATGCTTAAAGTTTTTCAATTAATAAGCTCAATTCACTTAGGAGGTGCCGAAATTGTTGCATTTAATTTATCTGAGTTTTGTAACTCTCCTCAAAAGAAATTTGAATTTATCATTGTGGAGTTGCAGCAAACCTATGATGAATACTCTATAAATAAAAAAAATGAGCTTAAATCAAAGAATATATTCTTTAAAAGTCTGGGGCCAAAATCTAAGATCATTAGCTTGCTTTTTGGGCATTTTGCACTGGCTTATCAAATATTGAAGGAGAAGCCTGATATTATTCACTCCCACACTGACTTGCCGGATTTAGTGCTATCAAATACCAAAAGATTATTTTCATTTTTTCACCTTAAGTTTCCAGTAATTGTCAGAACTATTCATAATACTGTTTTGTGGCCTACTCACAATATATTAGGGAAATATGTTGAAAAAGCTTTTGTTGACGATTGGATAATTGGTGTATCCGAACAATCATTAGTTGCTTATGAAGAATTAAGACTAAAATATAAATTGAAGGTTTCTGTTCAAAAACGGATTATATATAATGGCTGTAGTGTTCCAAAAGTCAGGGAACACTCATTTAAAATAAATCCCGATAGAATCAATATCGCATTTTGTGGCAGATTTGAACACCAAAAAGGAATAGATGTTTTGATTGAAAGAATAAAAGTGATAAACTCTAAATATGAAAATGATTTTCTTTTTCATATTATCGGCAATGGTACATACCAGAACGATGTTTTAAAAGCTACGAATGAAAATAAAAATGTTGTTGTTTATGAAGCCATTTCAAATATAGCAGATAAATTATACGCATTTGATTTTCTTATTATGCCATCCAGATTCGAAGGATTGGTTTTAATCTCAATTGAAGCATCTCTTTCAAAAGTGCCTGTAATTGCTGCAGTTGCAAAAGGACTTACCGAAACACTTCCTCCTGACTGGCCTTTGCAATTTCAACTAGATAATGAAGATGAATTGTTGGCTATTTTTGAAAATATACGAAATAATAGTTATGATTTAGCTCAACTAAAAAAGCAGGCCTATTCTTTTGCTTCAGTGAGATTCTCACTCGATGGAATGATTGAAGCATATTCAAAATTATATTTAGAAGCCCATAAATAGAATCTCAAATTTTTTGTTTTTAGCCGGATTAATTTAATTAACGTGATTTCGATATAAGCTTTTAGTCAGCTTAAATTTAGAAACGCTATACAATATGCTAATAAGGGTTTCTAATGTCTGGATTTATTTTCTATTAAGGGGTCAAAGCATCTCAAAAAGCTTTGTTTTTTGAAAACCCTTAGTAGTAACCGGGGAATCTGCCAGCTCATACCCTTATTTTTTCATTTATGTTGAAGTCTAATAATGAGTTGCGATTTTGGCTTATAGTGAACTCACGTTAATTAAGTCCAATACATTGAGGCGGTAATAATTATAAATATGTTTTAAAAAATTTTATATTAAAAACTCACTGAAAAAATATTTGATTTTTTTTGGGGAGTTAATTTTAGTCAATGATATTAATTGGAAAAGTTGGCTTTTAAACATTATTCAATTGTTGATTGTTCTAAAAAATAGTAAATATATGTTTATGAATAAAAAACAAGTGATTATTACTACCAGTTGGGATGACGGCTATGCCTTGGATGTTAGAATAGCAGAATTACTAGAGAAGTACAGTATTAAAGGTACTTTCTACATTCCGATCAGAAATTCTGAACGTCAGGTAATGGAATCTAATACCCTCAATGAAATTTCCAGAAAGCATGAAATTGGAGGTCATACTGTAAATCATATTTATCTTAATACGCTTGGATTAGAAGACGCAAAATATGAAATATCAACATGTAAAACAATGCTTCAGGATAAATTGGGTAAAAATATTGATGCATTTTGTTATCCCGGAGGTAAATATTCGCAGCGGGATATTCAATTAGTTAACGATGCCGGTTTTTTATTCGGGCGTACAACTAAGATGTTATATACTTCTTTAGACCCCGATCAACATATAATGAATACCAGTATGCAAGTTTACAATCATAGTAGTGCTGTTTTAATTCGCCATTGCTTGAAGAATAATTTTTTGCTGCCGATAGTTCAAAATCATTTTTTTTATAAAGGCAACAAGAATTTTTCTGGATTAGTTGAGCTAATAATGAATAGGTTGCTTGAAAATGGTGGGGTGTTTCATTTGTGGGGTCATTCCTGGGAAATCGAAAAGTACGATCTTTGGGCAGAATTAGAATTGATTTTTAAATTGGTTGCCTATAATAAGGAAATTTCTTACTTGAATAATACCGAATGTTGGAATACTTTGACTAAGAAATAGATTGCTTTTAACGGATATTGTATAAATGTTTTTTTAGGGTGACCTGTAACCTGCCTACGGTAGGATCGTATGCTGGGTTTTAACTTCAATAAACCTTTGTGTTCATACTCGTTTTATGTTTTAATCTTAATGATAAACTCTATTATAAATGATGAAAAAAACTACTAAACTTAAGATCCTTTTTTCATTACACTTGCCACCACCTGTTCATGGATCAGCAGTTGTCGGCCAGTCAATAAAGGAATCTACTATAATAAACGATTTATTTGAATGCAGGTATATTAATCTTCTGGTGTCAAAGAAAATAAATGAAACAGGAAAGACAAGCTCATTGAAAATTTTTCGCTTCATCGGTATTTGGTTTAATTTTTTGTTTGAAATATTATTCAATAGACCAGATTTGTGTTATCTGGCCTTGACTGTTTCAGGATCTGCATTTTTCAAAGATGTATTATTGGTTGTTTTTTTACGAATTTTCAGAATTCAACATGTGTTTCATCTTCACAATAAAGGCATTAAGCGCAATGAAAACAGTTTAATTTACAAAATTCTTTATCGTTACGTTTTTAAAAAATCCGAAGTAATTCTGCTTTCATCTGTTTTATATTCTGACATTGAAGCATTTGTTCCCATGTCAAGAGTTCATATTTGTCCAAACGGAACTAATGATTTATTCTTAAATTTTAAATGTCAAACTATTGTTGAAGATAAAAAGGTTAGTATTTTATTTTTATCGAATTTAATTGCATCAAAAGGAGTTTTTGTTTTATTGAAAGCTTGTTCTATTTTACAGCAGAGGGGAATTGACTTTGAATGTAATTTTGTCGGAGCTGAGGGTGATATAAGCGAATCACAGTTTGTTGATACAGTTAGAAATATGCAATTATCAGATAAAGTCCACTATTTAGGTAAGAAAGTTAGTGAAGAAAAGCTCGAATTTTTCACAAAAGCTGACATTTTTGCTTTTCCAACTTATTCTGAATGTTTCCCATTAGTACTTTTAGAAGCAATGAGTTGTTCATTGCCGGTAGTTTCTACTTTTGAAGGTGGAATACCTGATGAAGTTGAAGATGGTAAGACAGGATTTCTAGTGCCGACTAAAAATGTAGAAATTTTTGCAGATAAATTAGAAGTACTTATCAAAAACCCTGAACTTCGCATAGAAATGGGAAAGGCAGGAAGAAATAAATATGAAAACGAATTTAAGTTGACTAAATTTGAACAAAATTTTAAGAATATTCTTCAGCAAATTTCTCCCAAATTAATAAAAACTACAATACCACTGAAAAAAATTCTTTTTATACTTCATATCCCACCCCCAGTACATGGTGCTTCAATTGTGGGGAAAATGATTAATGATAGTGTGATAATTAACGAATCGTTCGCCTGTAATTATGTAAACTTATTAGTATCAAGAACAATTAATGAAACAGGTAAATCCAGTTCGTTAAAGCTATTCAGGTTCCTGTTAATCTGGATTAAGATCTTATTTGAAGTGATTTACAATAGGCCTGAACTGTGTTATTTAGCACTTACTGTATCGGGTTCAGCTTTTTATAAAGATGTTCTATTAGTAGCTGTTTTGAAACTCTTTCGGATTAAAAGAATCTACCATCTTCATAATAAGGGTGTTCGTAATTTTCAATCGAAAAGAGGCTACAAACTTCTATACCCATACATATTTAAAGATGCTGATGTAATTCTTCTTTCAAAACATTTGTATGCAGATGTTGAAACTTTTGTACCCTTATCAAGGGTACATATATGCCCTAACGGTATTAAAGATGAAGTTTTAAATAACAAATTAATAATATCTGATTCCGGAAAAAGAGTTAATATCTTGTTTCTGTCAAATTTGATTGATTCAAAAGGCGTTACTGTTTTGTTGGAAGCATGTTCTTTATTAATCCAAAAAGGGATTGATTTTGACTGTAATTTTATTGGAGCAGAGGGAGATATAGATTCTTCTCAATTTAATGAAAAGGTAAAATCTTTAGGTATTGAAGGAAATGCAAAATATCTGGGAGGAAAATATGGTTCTGATAAAAAAGATTATTTGACCAAAGCCGATATTTTTGCCTTTCCAACATTCTATCCTAATGAATGTTTTCCATTAGTCCTTTTAGAAGCAATGAGTTATTCACTGCCCGTAGTTTCTACTTTTGAAGGTGGGATACCTGATGAAGTTGAAGATGGTGTTACAGGTTTTGTAATTGAACAAAAAAATGTAACCGCTTTAGCCGAAAAATTAGAGATTCTTATTTTAAACCCGGAATTGCGTAAGCAAATGGGCAAAGCAGGACGTCAAAAGTTTGAAAATGAGTTTAATTTGAACCAATTTGAGGAGGGTCTGAAAAAAATCTTACAAAAAACAGTCTGAAAGTAGCAAATAATATGTCGTAATTTTTCTATTTTATTAAACATTCGCTGCTATAAACATGTTATAGTAGCATACAATGTTTAATAGATCTTTAAAGGCTATAAACTTTGTAATAAAATTGCAAACGATTTAATCTAACCTTTAAATGTGAAAGTTATGTTGCAGAATTATACTTTGTTTAATCATCCCTTACAAGAAATAAGTCAGTCAAAAGTATTAATAAATACGCTTAATGCTCATTCATTTAATACGGTAGAAAATGATACGGATTTTCAGGATGCCCTTTTGCATAGTGATGTGTTGTTGCCAGATGGAGTAAGTGTTGTGTGGGCAATGCAAATGTTAACTGGAAAGAAATTACGTAAAATAGCCGGTGCTGATTTATTTTTTTACGAAATGGAACGAATTAATGCAAAAGGAGGAAGTTGTTTCTTTCTAGGGAGTTCAGATTTAACTTTGGAGAAAATAATTAAAAAAGCTTCTAAAGAATATCCCAATGTCAAGATCCATGCTTATTCACCTCCTTATAAGCAGTCGTTCAACGAAGAAGATGATAGGTTGATGATTAATGCTGTAAATGCTGTTGAACCGGATGTGCTTTTTGTTGGTATGACAGCGCCTAAGCAAGAGAAGTGGGCTTATCAGCATTTTAGTCAGTTACATGTAGGTCATGTTTGCTGTATAGGCGCTGTATTTGATTTTTATGCAGGTACAGTAAAGCGTGCTCCTCATTGGATGGTACGCATCGGGTTGGAATGGTTTTATCGCTTAATTAAAGAGCCCCGGCGCCTGTGGCGCAGATACCTGATAGGTAATTTAGTTTTTATAAGGTCTGTGCTGCTTGAAATGATAAGGGGATATAAGTCTATGTTAGTTTCGTCTTATAAAACCGGTATGAGAAAATTTATAGATGCTTTCTATTCCGATTTTATTCAGACGCCAAATGCTAAACATTAGCTAATCAGATAAAAACCTTAACTTTTTTGTTTGTTTACACTTTTTATTTGACATTTAATTGAATTATTATGGAATCGAACGAAACCGAACTGAAATTTCTGTATCTGGCTTTTGACCTGATTATTCTGGATATAGCTATTTCAATTTTATTTTCTATCAATCCAATTATGTGGGAGTTGAATGTCCACGATAAAGGTTTATATTATTTGCATGCAAATTTATCGTGGATTGTTACATACTCGTTTTTTTCGAAAAAGAATTTGTATTTACATGATGATTTTTCTAATCGTGTAAAGCGCATTAGCAAACGGATGCCAATTTTTGTATTGATATCATTTTCTCTCGCACAGTCCATTTTGCCTCAGGATTTCTCATATTTGTTTATTCTTGAGTGTGCTTTGGTATTTTTTATGGGTAAAATGATATTTTATTTTTTGCTGTACCGTTATTTGAAATACCGGCGCGCAAAAGGATACTATACTCACAAGGTACTTATAATAGGACTGAATGATATGAGTGTTTTCCTACGGGACTTATTGAATAATAATCCAATGTTGGGGTATGACTTTGTTGGATATGTATCGGAGGAAAATGAGGGCAGAAAAAAAGTAGATGAAGAAGTGTTGGGAAATTTTGAACAATTGGATTTGTTGGTGTCTCAACATGACGTAGATTTGCTTTTTGTCACAAACTCAGCATACAATGATATAAAGAAAACCAAGGAGTTGTTGGCAGTTTGCAATAAAATTGGGGTGAGACTAAGGATTGTTCCTGAAAATCAATATTGGTTTAAATCCAATAAGAATATGGAAACGGTCGGATCTTTGGTTATATTTAATCCGCAGGAAATACCGTTGGATAATTTAAAATTGCGTTTTGCTAAAAGAGCTTTTGATATTGTCTTTTCTTCATTGGTAATTCTGTTTGTTTGCAGTTGGTTGTTTCCTATTTTGTTTATTTTGATCAGGCTTAACTCCAAAGGACCTTTATTTTTTCTTCAGGAACGTACAGGGATTAATAATAAGACTTTTAAGTGTATGAAATTTAGAAGTATGAAGGTTAATAAAGATGCTGATGATAAACAAGCCACTCAGGGCGATAGCAGAGTTACCTCAATAGGCCGTTTTCTTCGCAAGTCAAATTTGGATGAATTTCCACAGTTTTTCAATGTTTTATTTGGTCAAATGTCGGTTGTAGGTCCTCGTCCACATATGTTGAAACATACCCGGCAGTATTCAGAATTGATTGATTATTATAAGGTTCGGCATTATGTGAAGCCCGGTATAACCGGTTGGGCACAGGTAAATGGCTACAGAGGGGAAACTGATGAACTTTGGAAAATGGAAAAACGTGTTGAGTATGATATGCTTTATCTTGAAAATTGGACTTTTTGGAAAGATATAAAAATCATTTTCATGACATTATTCGGTAAAAAATCCCATGAAAATGCTTTCTAGCGCTTTTCTTTGCTGCAAAAAAAAAAGTAAAAGCCCTCAAAATCTATTGATTTTGAGGGCTTTCCGTACCCAGAGCCGGGATCGAACCGGCATGGAAGTGAATCCACTGGTGTTTGAGACCAGCGCGTCTACCAATTCCGCCATCTGGGCAATTGCAGTGCAAAAGTAAGCTTTTTTTCGGAAACAGCAAATACTTTTCTTATTTGTAACTTGCAATTTAGATGGTCTGAATTACATCTATCTGTATGTCAAAGAGGTAAACCGATAAAAAAAGTAAATTTATTTTCGAATAAAACTCAAATCTATCTATTCTCTCATTTTTATGAGTCATATCCTTTCTTTTTTGCCACAAAATCATTCCGTTTTCCGGCAAAAATATCGTAACGACAGTACCAGCAGTCCAATGAACCATTCAAAAGGCGGATTCGTTCGGTTGGTTTGAGCCCGATTTTATCCAGGCATTCTTCGTGTGAGCTGATAACCCAAACGGTACTTCCTGCAAATTTATGTTTTACTGTTGTTCCCAGCGAGGCGTAAAGGCTGTAGATGTCGTCGGAAGTGATACGCTCTCCATACGGAGGATTGGTTACAATCATGCAATTCTCAGCAGGTGCTTCTAATTTTTGGATGGGCATAACCTGCAATTCAATATATTTGCTCAATCCGGTGCTTTTTACATTCTGCTCAGCGATTTTAATTGCACGTGGGGAATTGTCCGAACCGTATATCTTGAAATTGAACGGACGCTCGTACGAGTCATCGTTGTATAAACCGTCGAAAAGTTCTTCGTCAAAGTCATTCCATTTTTCAAAAGCAAAAGAAGAACGATAAATGCCCGGTGGAATATTAAGCGCGATAAGGGCTGCTTCAATTAATAGTGTCCCGGACCCACACATTGGGTCTACGAAGTTTGACTGGCCTTTCCAGTCGGCCATAAGTAACATGCCCGCTGCAAGCGCTTCGTTGATAGGCGCTTCGGTTTGAGCTACCCGGTAACCGCGTTTATGCAGCGATTCACCGGAACTATCCAACGAAAGTGTACAACGCCGTTCGGCAATGTGGATGTTGATCATTATTTGCGGTCCATCCAACCGAACGGAAGGGCGACGTTCAAATTTATCCATGAACCAGTCGGCTATTGCGTCTTTCACGCGGTAAGCTACAAATTTAGAGTGGCGGAAAACTTCTGAGAAAACTGTGGAATCAATAGCGAATGTACTGTCTGCATCCATGTAATCACTCCAGTTGATTTTCTTTACTTGCTCGTACACTTCGTCAGGATTCGATGCATCGAATGACATAATTGGTTTTAAAATGCGCGAAGCCGTTCGGCAACATAAATTTGCCTTATACATTAAGGCTTTATCGCCGGAAAAACTCACTGCTCTCCGTTGAATTTGTACATTATTGGCGCCAATTCCTACCAATTCGGTTGCCAATACTTCTTCTAAACCCCGAAAGGTTTTCGCTAACATTTCAAATTCCATATTTTTATTGTCTGTGGTTACCTATTTGCGGTTACCATTCTTTATTTATTTTCGTTGAGATAATTTTGATCCGGGTGCCACATCGGTGTCTACCCAAAGGTTACCGCCTATTATGGCTCCATCGCCCACAGTAATGGTGCCTAAAATAGTTGAGTTTGAGTAAATAATTACGTTATTGCCAATGCGTGGATGGCGTGGAATACCTTTAATCGGATTACCGTCTTCATCGAGCGGGAAACTTTTTGCGCCCAATGTAACCCCTTGGTACATTTTTACGTTATTTCCAATTATAGCGGTTTCTCCAATTACCACACCAGTTCCGTGGTCTATTGTGAAATAATCGCCTATGGTTGCACCCGGGTGAATGTCAATTCCGGTTTCAGAATGTGCCATCTCGGTAATAATACGTGGAATTAAAGGAACATTGAGTCTTAGCAGAGCATTCGCTATGCGGTAATTGCTGATAGCACGAATGCTTGGATAGCAAAAAATTACTTCGCCAAAACTTTTAGCCGCAGGGTCGCCGTTATATGCGGCAATCACGTCAGTGTGCAGTTTCTCTCTTATTTCAGGTAGTTGCATGATGAAATCGGTGGATGTTTTTTTTGCTACACGCTCTGCTTCTACGATATTTTGAGCATCAGCCTTGCAATCAAAACAAATTCCGGCTTTAATTTGCTGAGCCAGTAAAAACTGAAGACGATCAATATTCACACCGATATGATACATCATGGTATGCGTATTTACAGCTGCATCGCCAAAGTATCCGGGGAATAAAATGGAGCGCGCCAATTGCACAATCTCCTGTAGTACTTCAGTAGAAGGCATTGTGTCGTTCGTGCCGTGTTCGTGGCAAACATCCTGAAAACCCTCAATTTGTGAGAGTTTTTCAATAGTTTCTAATAAATTCTTATTCATGCGTTCATTTTTATTTTTTTTAGTCGTTGTCGCCTAGCTTATCCCAACTTGGCAGGAAAACAGGCGGTAAACATGGTTTTTTGCATAAACTTGTTTTTAATGTTCGTTTTATATGAATAAAATATATAGTTATTGTAGTTGATTTTGTATGCCATTTATTGCATTTTGAATTCGTTGGTTGCCTGTCCCGGTTACAATAAAAAAAGGCTTTCCTGTTTGCGCAATTTCTTTTTTGTACCAATCGAAGAAAAACTCGCGATCGTTGCCGTGCTCTCTGACTGGATCGGGTTCCCAACTTAAATCTGGTGCACAAAGTAAATATAAATCGAAAAATCCGTTTTCCATTCGTTTGGTCAGAAAGTCCGGAATTTTTTGAAAACAATATGAAAACCAGACTTTGGTAATTATCAGATCGGTATCAAAAAAAACATAATTTTCATTTTCTGCTGCAGGTTGCTCAAAAACCATTTCCTGCTCAATTTGCTTTAGCGCAATATTACAAATGTCGTCGTAAGTATATGGGTTTGTAAGTTTTTCAACATATTCGCGGGCATATTCAGGAACCCATGGAGACTTGAAATAATCCGCCAAACTTTTGGCTAAAGCCGTTTTGCCTGTCGATTCAGGGCCTATTATGGCGATTTTGTACATAGACCGATTTTGAGTTACTATATCAAAAATATAGGTTTAAGCATTCCGGTTCTCTCTTGAAACCTAAGTTTGTCGTAGACTTCAATCAAAATAAATTATATTTGCAGAAAAAAAATATGTGCAAATTTACGACAATTATTCTGCTTTGTAGTGCTTTTTCAATATTTAGTACGCAACTTTCAGCTCAAAATACAGATATTGAACTGTTAAGACCGATTAATGGCGTTGCAGGTACAATTGGTTATTCAAAGTTTATTTCAAATTCCACTACCGCAGTAGCTTTTGGAGTGCCTATGGCAATGGGTTTAGTCGCATTAGTAGAAAAAGATGATGATATGTTGAAAAATGCTGTTTATATAGGTGTAAGCATTGGAGTTGGTGGCGTTGTTACCCAGGCAATGAAATACTCGATTAACAGGCCACGGCCCCGAGTAACATATCCGGATATTACATTTTATGAAAGCCAGGAAAATCTTTCATTTCCTTCCGGACATACTTCACTGGCATTTTCGACGGCAACGGCACTAAGTTTAAAATATCCTAAATGGTATGTTATTGTTCCCAGTTGTTTGTGGGCTGGATCAGTTGGGTATTCTCGAATGAATCTGGGCGTTCATTATCCGTCGGATGTGTTGGTCGGGGCTTTAATTGGTGCCGGAAGTGCTTTTGTTACTTATAAAGTTAATAATTGGTTCTGGAAGAAGCAAAAAAATAAAAAATTAATAGGATTACAGGCATATTTGTGATATGGACTGTAATCCTATTGATTTATTGGTTGGTTGAATTATCTCCCTGCGATTACAATTTTCCTAACTTCGCTTTGTTGATTGCTGCCTGATATCTTTACAATGTAAATTCCAACTTTCAAAAAGTTAATGTTTAGCTCGGTTTTTTTTTCGGTTATGGGACTTTCAATGACCTTCTGTCCTTTTAAGTCGAAAATTTCTATTATAGAATTGTTTACTTCTGCATTTGTTTCAATTGTCAGATTGCCAACTGCCGGATTTGGAAATATTTTATATTTGCCAGTCTCAGTTGGAATTGAATTTGATTCAGTAGTAATACCTGGGACAGGAATGGGGGCAGCGGCTTTTGCTCCTGAAATATTGTCAGGGAGAATAGAAGCATTTAATGTAGGGTCTGAAATGTTGGTGTCCCAACCTGTGACAGCACCACAATTTCCACCGTTTTCATAATTTATTAAAGAACCATTTGATTGACCATAAAATACTCTATTATTTCTAATTGTATTAGACGAGCAATTATTAGCTCCATTGTTAAAATCGGTAATGTATATTCCTGCGCTGTATTTTTCTGCTAATTTAGTATCTTGGTAGCAGATATTATTCTCAATTGTAATATTATTTCCACCAGCATTTCCGATACCTGTAGCTACTATGTTGCATAGTATATTTCCTCTTACCACAGTATAGCTTCCACCAGTCTCCCCATCCCCTGTCATAATGCCACTGCCAGTGGAGCGGTCGCCTCCACGGAACCAGTTTCCTATTACTTCTATTGAATCGCCCGGCATTCCGTTAGAAGCAAATATACTAATTATATCATCTACGTTACTTTGTCCCCGTATTTGTTCAAAACTATTATAGTTGATTTGATTTCCGCCACCTCCATCGACGCCCATAAATTGAATTGCATGGTGTCCGGGGGAGCCACCTATAGTGTTCTTGAAATAGTTGTGAATAAATTTAACGCCCGAACATGTTCCGCCATTGAATGGGTTTTTACCATATCCCGATATATATGCCCCATCTATTGAATCAAATACACAATTTTCTATGGTTAGGTTTTTTGCGTTTTCAGCTGTAATAGCTTTATATGCTGACTTGGAAAATTTGCAATTCTTAATTGTAATGTTAGAGCATTCCCATAGCTCAATGCTCGTTCGATCGAGATTTGTAAAGCTTAAGCCGCTGATAGTTTGATTGCTAATCCCATACCACTGAATAGGAGCTGAAGGTATGTAAGGGCCTGAGTATGTTGAGCCCTGCCCAAGAGAAATAAGGTAGGATATGGATAGTAATATCCCGATTAATGAAAGTTGTTTTGTCATGTTATTTTGTTTTTGTTTGAAATTTCTTATAGCAAAGCCATGTGTAGCTGCGTAAGGTGCAGCTATACAGATGTTTAAAAAAGATAAGTGAATCGTTATTACATTAATTTACAGTTGTTTCACCTGAAATTGAGGGGAGTATTATCTAAGATAAAGAGTAATACGGACAAAAAGCCTCAAAGTTGTGTAACATGAAGAATAATAATCTTTGTAAAGTTAATGTAATGAGAAGTGAAAGTTTAGGTGGTAAATCGATTGCAAATATAATGAGATTATTCAGGATATTTTGCACTATGTGCTTAGTTGATCGTTTAGTTAATCGAGTTAATTAAATACTTATTAGTATATGATTTCTCAAAAAGTTCTCGGTTTTGAGGTTAAAACTAGTTAAAATAACAATAATTAACTGATTTGTCTTTATAAATCATAAAATTAAATCAAAAGTTATGAGAAAAATATGACAAAAATCAATAAACTTTAACCGTGAAATTGGAAATATTAACGATAAGTTATTTTTAAAATGCTGAAATAAAGTATTTTAACTTTATTTTTTTGTCTTTGATTAATTCAACTTTCAGATGCTTTCAGAGCCAATTTAAGCTGTTTATTCGTTGATAAAAACCAGAAATAGATTAGAATAAAAGAAGAGGTTTGAAATGAATAATGATCTGAAAATGTTAGATTGTGTGGCTGGTGGATAAAGTTATCTGGTTGTTGGTGACAGAGTTTTTTTCCATTGCCAATATCCATCTACGGACATGATCGTGTAAATGATGAATAAAATGACTGTTGGATACAAACCTTTGTAAGCGTAAAGCCCCACGCAAAGTCCATCCACAGCTATCCAAACCAGCCAGTTTTCAATATATTTCCGTGCAAGCAACCAAGTCCCAATAATGCTCAGCGCTCCTACCAGCGAGTCTGTCTTTGGAATTGTTGAGTCAGTAAATCTTGTCAGTATGAGGTAGTAAATAAAAAAGATTACTACTGTAGCAATAGTTAGATTCAGCAGTAGGCGTTTTGATATTTGCGTTGCCGGCAAGTTGTTGGTGCCTCCTTTCCCGTGTTTCCAGTTTATCCAGCCGTATGTGCTTATCACTACATAATAAAATTGCAGGCTCATGTCGGCGTAAAGCTTACTCTGAAAAAAAACAACAATGTAAAATAAGGCTGAAATAATCCCGAAAAACCATAAACTTACTTTTTGATTTATGGATAAGTATAAATAAATCAGGCTGAGTATAGCCCCGATTATTTCAATCCAATTTGTTTGTATATAAGTAAGAATTGTATTCATGGTTTGAATTTAAAACAAAAAACTTTTCCAAAGTTTAGGGCTTTGGAAAAGTTTAAACTAGTCTGAGCGATATTACCTGAGAATTTTCTCGTAAGCTCCCGGAGTTTGTATAATCTCAATCGCCTTTAGCAGCGATTCATTGTCAGAGTCCATTATTTGGTAGTACTCGTTCATTTCCCATAAATCACGGGCAATTAATGCTTTTAATTGTAATCTGATTAATGGCTTGGATATTTCAAATTGAGCAGAATCACTTTTTACAGTTGGCTGTGTTGCATTCGATTCCAACTTCATAACCAGTTTGTTTGTTTGTTTAGATTGAATTGTGTCTATCTTTGAAATTTCTTTTTCCCCCATTGTTATTAATTGGGTCAATAATTCCTTCGGAACTTCATAGTTTGCTTTGAACTTTTCGAAAGTTGGATATTTCTTTTTTAACTCAGCCCTGTTTTTGTCAATGTATTGTACACACACTTTATTTACAATACCCAATGCTACCAGTTTGCGGTGCAGCATGGTGAATTTGGTTGTGTCTAGTGGTACGAAAATGTCGGGCATAATTCCACCGCCGCCATACACGTTTCTTTTCAGGTTCAGAGTTTGGTACTTTAATGAGTCCGGAAAGTGGATGCTGTCAGCATGTAGCAACTCACCATTGTTGTAGCGGTTTATCAGGTCGTGTTCGTATTTATCGATACCATCTTTGTATGGCTTCTGAATGCAGCGTCCGGTAGGTGTGTAGTAGCGTGCAACCGTAAGTCGCATCATGGAGCCGTCAATCAGCGGAAACTGGCGTTGGACAAGTCCTTTGCCAAACGAGCGGCGACCGACAATAATGGCGCGATCCCAGTCCTGCAATGCCCCCGAAAGTATTTCACTGGCAGAGGCTGAGTATTCATCTACCAATACAATCATTTTTCCGGTTTCGAAATTGCCCGAAGCTGTTGCTTCGGCCACTGTTTTCGGTTGGTTAAGTCCTTGTGTATAGACAATTAATTTGTTACGACCCAGGAATTCATCAGCCATACCGATAGCAGCATTCAGATATCCACCACCATTGCCCTGCAGGCTGAGGATAAGGTTTTTCATTCCTTTTTTCTGCAGGTTTACAAAAGCTTTTTGGAATTCCTGAACAGTGGAGCTCCCAAAATTATTTATTTTGATATAGCCTGTTTCTTTCCCAATCATGTAGCTGGCATCCACGCTGTAAATTGGAATTTTGTCGCGAATAATTTTGAATTCCATCAGTGCCGGTTTGCCGCCCCGGCGAATTTTTACGGTCACTTCAGTTCCTTTTGGTCCACGTAGCCGTTTGAAAATATCAGAGTTCTGCATTTTCATTCCCGCTACTAATTCATTGTTGATGTAAATGATTCGGTCGCCGGGCAAAACGCCCACTTTTTCAGCCGGACAGCCTGAAATAGTTTGAACTACCAAAAGTGTATCTTCGAGTAACTGGAACTGAATTCCCACACCTTCGAAACTTCCTTCGAGCGGTTCGTTTACGCGTTCAACCTCTTCTTTTGGAATGTAAGATGAATGCGGATCCAGTTCTTTCAAAACCCCTTCTAAAACATCTTCGACCAGTTTTTTGTCGTTTATGCTATCGACGTATAGATTGGAAATGGCTGTCAGTGCGTTAGTTAGTTTGCGCTGTTGTAACGACGAAAAACCCTGTGCAAAAATCAGAGGTGTGAAAATGCTTATAGCGAATAGGATGCTTATCTTTCTCATGAAATATCGGTTTTTATTTTTTTTGGAAGGCAAAGATACAATAATATGTAATAAGAATTTAATACTGACCAATTAATATAAGTCAACGGAGGCTAAAATCATAAAAAACAACAAGTGGTTTTATTCGAAGACCTGAATTTGTTGATATAACTCCCTGCCTGCTGATAAAAGTGTTGGTGAGCATTTTTTTGCTATTGCAATTAGAACGTATATTTCCTTAATTGGCAAATTGCTTTCATCGGTTTCAGCAAAGAGTTTATTAACAGGTGTAACCCGAACTGACTCCAGGTTGAAATGTTCTCCAAAAGAAAGGGCGCAGCCATTTTTCAATGCTTGTTTTGCCAGTTCCGGTTTGCCTCTGAAGCCATGAATGATCCAGGGTTGTTGAGGGTTTAGAGTCCTTTTTAATTCAAAAAGTTCATTAAAGCAGCCTACGCAATGAATTATTAAGGGCTTTTGAACCTGTTCTGAAAGTTCGATGTGTTTGTTGAATACAAATAATTGCTTTTCGATGGAAACCTTGCTATTTTTGTCCAAGCCACATTCGCCAATGGCCAACAATCTCTTGTCTGCCAACCATTTTTCAAGATTGAATATCGCCTTTTCTGAAAAATCATCGGCATGCCAAGGGTGAATTCCAACGGAAACAGTTCCATTTAATCCCGAAGAAAAAAACGTTTCCGCCTCAGAAAAAGTAAGGTTTCTGATTGCGGGGTATTTCGTTTCTGATTTGGTATGTGTATGTATGTCGACGTACATATTCTTTTTATTTAAAGAGCAAAGATAATCATTTGCATTAAGATTTGTTTAATAATCAATTACCCATCATTCATTATTAATTAGTTTATTGTATCTTTGCACTCCCATTTTGAAATAAAAATCAAACACTTAAAACAGAATATGAATACAACCGAATTATTCAGCACTTTGCCTTATAAAGTTGCTGACATGTCGTTGGCTGACTTTGGTCGCAAAGAGATAGAATTAGCCGAAAAAGAAATGCCGGGCTTAATGGCTTTGCGTGCAAAATACGGACAGCAAAAACCGCTGAAAGGTGCCCGTATCATGGGTTCGCTTCACATGACCATTCAAACTGCCGTACTTATTGAAACGTTGGTAGAACTTGGTGCAGAAGTGCGCTGGTGTAGCTGCAATATCTACTCTACACAGGATCATGCTGCTGCTGCAATTGCTGCTGCCGGTGTTCCGGTATATGCATGGAAAGGCGAAACATTGGAGGAATACTGGTGGTGTACATTGCAGGCTTTGACTTTTGAAGGACACCAGGGGCCAACGGTAATTGTGGATGATGGTGGTGATGCTACCATGATGATTCACGTAGGTGGAGCTGCTGAGAAAGATGCAACAGTTCTTGATAAAGTTGCGGGAGGCGATGACGAACGTTTGTTGTACGCTATTTTGAAAGACGTATTGAAAGAAGATAGCAGCATTTGGAGCCGCATGATTCCTGGAATTCGCGGTGTTTCTGAAGAAACTACAACGGGTGTTCATCGTTTGTACCAAATGTTGGAAGAGGGATCGTTGTTGTTTCCAGCCTTTAATGTAAATGACTCTGTTACAAAATCAAAATTTGATAACCTGTACGGCTGTCGTGAATCATTGGCTGACGGTATCAAACGTGCTACCGATATTATGCTGGCAGGTAAAGTAGTGGTTGTTTGCGGTTATGGCGATGTGGGCAAAGGTTGTGCCCGTTCGATGCTGGCGTACGGAGCCCGTGTAATCGTAACTGAAATTGATCCGATTTGTGCTCTTCAGGCATCAATGGAAGGTTTCCAGGTAACTACTATTGAGGATGCATTAGCAGAAGGAAATATCTACGTGACTACTACCGGAAATAAAGATATTATTCGTATTGAACACATTGCAAAAATGAAGGATGCTGCAATCATTTGTAATATCGGTCACTTCGATAATGAAATCCAAGTAGAAAAATTGAAACAATTCCCGGGTATTCAATGTGTGAACATTAAACCACAGGTTGACAAATACATTTTCCCTGATGGTCATTGTGTTTTATTGTTGGCCGATGGTCGTTTGGTGAATCTAGGTTGTGCAACCGGTCACCCTTCGTTTGTAATGAGCAGCTCGTTTACCAACCAAACTCTTGCTCAAATCGAATTGTTCACCAAAGATTATGCGGTTGATGTTTATCGTTTGCCAAAACATTTGGACGAGGAAGTAGCACGTTTGCACCTTGAACAATTAGGCGTTAAACTGACAGAGCTTACACCCGAACAGGCTGCTTACATTGGCGTAGATGCTAACGGACCTTATAAACCAGAACACTACAGATATTAATTAGTAGGTAGTCAGTAGTTATTGATTACCTAAATAGAATAAAGAAAGCCGTTTTCATTTATTTGAAAACGGCTTTCTTTATTTTGGTTCTTGATTCTAAGTGCCTGGAATCTGTTTTATCTTACCTTCAACTGTTGTCCGGCTTTTAAGCGGGCTTTGGGTTTAAGGCCATTTATGCGACGCAGCACTTTTACGGTTGTACCGTTACGTGCTGCTATTTTTCCTAAATTATCCCCTTTACGAACTTTGTAGTATTTTGCAGCAGAAGCCAATTTGACTTCGTGCTGGTAGTAGAAAGACTTCTTTTTAGTAAGCAAGTACGTTTTTTCATGCACCAACCCACTGTTGAAATCAATAATAGTGGCAGGGTTGATAGCATTACCCATGTAACGCGTTTCGAAATGCAGGTGTGGACCTGTTGAATGTCCGGTGTTGCCACCGTAAGCAATCATTTCACCTGCTTTTACTTTCTGATTCAGGTTTACCAACGCAGCAGAAAGGTGTCCATAAACTGTTTCGAGTCCATTTTCGTGGCGAACTACAATATAGTTTCCGTAGCCACGAGCTTCATAATCAATGATACGGACCTTTCCTGAAAAAGCGGATCGTACAGTGTCCCCGATATTTAACCGCATGTCAGTTCCATAATGGAAACGGTAACGGCGTGGTCCGAACTGAGAAGTTACAGCTCCGGGAACTGGTATGAAAAAATTGGAGCAATCAATCCGCACGGAATCAGGCATGCTGTCAATGGGAATTTTGTAAGGGTTTACACGGTCACTTCTCCAAATACTACTATAAATATCATCGGCCGGGTGGTTTTCCATTAAATCGTCAGATTGATCGTTAAACATTTGTTGGTAAATGTTTATCGTATCTTTTTTAGGGATAAGACTATAATTAATCTGTTGTGCATTAGCACCCCAAACCGAAATGATAAGGGAAATGAATAGGATTTTTTTTTTGAAGGAAATGAACATGAATTTTTTTTTTTGACTTACCTCAAGCCTATAATTAATATAGTAATGTGTTAAATGATTTCGTCTTCGGAATAGATATATTCAAGATATGATTGTTTATATTCGAAGATTTCTTCTTCTTTAAAGAAACGGGCTAATTCCAAACCTGCAGTTTTTATGGAATCTGACGTGTGAATGATGTTCCATTGCACACTCATGCTAAAATCGCCGCGCATGGTTCCCATAGCCGCTTCGCGTCCGTTAGTGGCTCCGGCTAATCTGTGGGTAACATGTACTGCATCCATTCCTTTCAGGCATAATACAATTACCGGGGTAGCTTTCATGGCAGCTTTTACACGTGGAAAAAACGGTTTGTCTGCAATATGGGCATAATGTTCTTCTAAGATCTGATCGGTAAGTTGAATCATTTTCAACCCGCAAATTTGCAATCCTTTTTGTTCAAAACGTCTGATTACCTCACCAATTAAGCCCCGTTGAATTGCTCCGGGTTTGATTATTACAAGTGTTTTTTCCATAAATGTAAAATGTGAATTGTGTGTATATAAATTTAAAGTTCCCCAAAAATAACGAAATGAGGCGTGCGGTCAAAACAAATTCAAGTTTCTTAACTTATGGAACCCCAATTTAAGGTATTTGTTTTCATTTTTCTTAATTGATTCGCCATAACCCTGTTTTCAACTTTTTCGAGTTGGGGATCGTCTTCCAGAATCTCCATGGCGGCGCGACGCGCAATTTCCAGCATTTTCCCATCCTGGGCCAGATTGGCAATTTTAAGGTCGAAAGGCAAGCCGCTTTGCTGTGTTCCTTCTAAATCGCCCGGGCCACGAAGTTTTAGATCGGCTTCTGAAATCTCGAACCCATCATTGGTTCGGACCATGATTTCCATGCGTTTACGGGTGTCCGAGGCCAGTTTGTAACTGGTAAGGAGAATGCAAAACGATTGTTCGGCACCGCGTCCAACCCGCCCACGCAGCTGATGTAATTGCGACAATCCGAATCGTTGTGCACTTTCAATCACCATTACCGAAGCATTCGGCACATTTACACCGACTTCAATAACGGTAGTTGCAACCATAATTTGTGTTTCGCCCGATACAAATTTCTGCATCTGATATTCTTTCTCGGCCGGCTTTAGTTTCCCGTGAACCATGCTGATTTTGTAATTCGGAAATACTTCCCGCATATAATCATAACCTGTTTCCAGATTCTGCAAATCACTTTTTTCTGATTCCTGAATAAGCGGATATACAATGTAAACCTGCCGTCCGGCTTCCACTTGCTTGGCAATAAACTGATTCAATCCCTGTCGTTTGCTTTCGTAGTAATGATAGGTCTGGATTGGTTTTCGTCCCGGTGGAAGTTCGTCAATTACCGAAACACTCAGGTCGCCGTAAAGCGTCATGGCAAGTGTGCGCGGAATAGGTGTGGCTGTCATTACCAGAATATGCGGCGGATTTACGTTCTTTTTCCAAAGCTTCGAGCGTTGCTCCACGCCAAAGCGGTGTTGTTCGTCAATCACCACCAATCCAAGGTTTTTGAATTGCACTGTGTCTTCAATCAGTGCATGTGTTCCAATCAGGATATTCATTTCGCCGCTGCGTAGTTTTTCATGCAGTTCCACACGCGCTTTGGGCTTAGTGGAACCTGTGAGCAGGGCTACATTTACATCTAGGCCATCCAAAAATTCGGTAATACTAGCGAAATGCTGTGTGGCGAGAATCTCGGTGGGAGCCATGATGCAGGCTTGGAATCCATTGTCCAAAGCAATAAGCATGCACATAAGTGCCACCAGTGTTTTTCCGCTACCTACATCGCCCTGCAGCAAGCGGTTCATTTGACGGCCGGAAGCCACATCGATGCGTATCTCGCGAATCACGCGTTTCTGCGCATTAGTGAGCTCAAATGGCAAACAATCCTTGAAAAAACTATTGAAATTATGACCGATTTGCCCAAAAACAAAGCCCCGAAAATGTAAATCTCGCCATTTGGTTTGTTGCAGGATATTCAGCTGGATATAAAACAATTCCTCGAATTTCAGCCGTTGGCGGGCTTTGTTCAATGCATCGGCATTCTTTGGAAAATGCACGTTTACCAACGAATCGGTAAGATTCATTAGTGCAAATTTATGCAACAAATACGCCGGGAGCGTATCTGGAATACCGGTTTTAATACCCTGAATAATGGGGAAAATGATTTTCTGAAGTGTTTTTGAATTCAGAAAACTGCTTTTCATTTTCTCCGAGGTGTTGTAAAAGGGCTGCAAGCCCATTTGTTCGGGAGGTGGCAGTTGCGATACCAGTTCAATTTCAGGATGAACAATATTAAACCGCCCGTTGAATGGTGACGGTTTCCCGAAAACAACATACTGAATGCCGGTTTTATATTTGTCTATGACGTATTTTACGCCTTTGAACCAAACTAGTTCAATTGTGTTTTTCCCGTCAGTGAAAATGGCCGTTAGGCGCTGGTTATGTCCTTCCCCTACTTTCTCAAAACGGATAATCTGGCCTTTTACCTGAATAAACGGCATTTCTTCCGAGATTTCGTGCAGGTAATAAAACCGGCTCCTGTCGACATATTTGTACGGATAATGCCGCACCAAATCCTCGGCACTGCGTATGCCGAGCTCTTTGTTGAGCAACTCCGCCTTTTTCGGTCCTACGCCGGGCAGAAACTTTATGTCTTGATAGGAGAGATCCATATTATCCTGAAATATATTTCCCAAACGGAATTTTTCGGAGCACAAAAATAATCAGAAAAGAGCAAGCTAATACACCTATCGTTAGTAAGGGTAATGAAAGCAAGGGGTGTGCAAAATTCCAGTAAATGCCATTTTGGAATGAAATACCGATAACCATAATGTGCACGAGATAAATACCGTAGCTATAACTGCTTATATTTGACTGGATTAATGAGATGTGCTTGCTTTTAATTGAAATATCTTTTATCCATACGAAAAGTGTAATTGATTGAATAATAGTATTTATCGACAAATAACTGTACATACTCATATCGAGCCTGTGGGCTTTGGTGCTGAAAATATAAGTTGTTACTGCCGAGATAACAACTGTCAGAACGAAAATTATTGTTGCCGATAATCGTATTTTTCGCGACGAAACAGGTAATTTGCTCAGATAATATCCTAACACCAAATAACCCGTATAGAGAAAGTATCCGCCGAATTTACTGGTGTAATCGCCTGACCAACTGTACATGTTGAATGGAGTTGATTTGAATACAAAGGTAAGTATAACCCAAAGAAGTAATATGTTTGAAATGGCCTGATGGTTCAGCTGTCGTAAGCCTTTTCCCAAAAATGGGACGAACAGATAAATGAACACAATCATGTAGACGTACCAGAAATGTTTCGAAATTCCTTCTTTCAGAAATAGTTTGCTTGCCCAAGTCAGAATAGCCAGAGGCTCCTGCGGTTGTTGCCACGTTTTCAGCATTGCCCAGCGATACACCCAATAAACGATCATCCAAAAAAGAAAAGGCAACAGCACGCGTGTAAAACGCCGTTTGTAGAACTCCCCCAGATTGTATTCTTTGCCTAACAATGTGGCGCCACTCAACATCAAAAACACCGGAACCGCAAACCGCACGGCACTGTCCGCCACGTTCCCAATCCACCAATACGGCATATTTTTTTCGTAAGCCATATTCACCAGCGGACTGGAAATATGAATGATGATAACACCCAGTGTCGCCAGTGCGCGGAGTGTGTCAAGCCATTGTATGTTGGTCGGTTTTGTCGGCATTTACATGAATGTTTCTGCAATTTTTAAATCGAATTCCGTAGTTATTTTTATGTTTTCACGGTTGCCTTCAACAAGTTGAATTTGTTTTCCTGTGGCTTCTACCACAGAAGCATCGTCGGTAAAGAGCGCGGAAAAGTCCTGATTGTAAGCTTTTTTAAGCAAATCTGCATCGAAAACCTGTGGCGTTTGAACCAGTTTGTAAGCAGTGCGGTCTACCGACTGACTACCTACTCCGGTTAAATACCGGATACTGTCCACCAAATCAACAACGGGTACAGCAGCATCAAATTTTTCAGCAGCATAGAAGCAGCGAGCTATTGTCTCCAAGCTTACCAATGGACGTACACCGTCATGAATAGCTATCAAAGCCGGTGATTTGACAACCGCCAACCCGTTTTTTACCGAGTAAAAACGTGCACTTCCGCCTTCCACAATTTGATGATGAAGTATAAAGTTATGTTTTATGCAAAGGTCTTCCCATAAATCAATCTGAGCGGCAGGAAGAACGAGGATAAGTTGTATTGCTGCATCGAAACGGTGAAAAGCTTCGAGTGTATACATTAATATTGGTTTGCCCTGAATCTCAAGGAACTGCTTGGGGATTCCGGCATTCATTCGTTCGCCCTTACCTCCGGCAACTATAATTGCTATTCTGGATTTATTCATCGAATGCTGGTTATTATAATTTTTCTACGAACAAAGATAAGCATTAAGGATAAAAAATTAATAATAGGAGTTGAATAATTGGCAGAAAAACATATAATTTGCGTTCTGAAACTGTTGTAAAACTATAAAATTGCGAAACTTGCCAAAAAAACCACAACATTTGTATAACTTTGCAGCCTAAAAAATTCTGAAAAATGAGAAGGATAAATAATGCGGTTGTTGTGGCTTTTGCACTGATTGCAGCGGCTTTACAGACGTTACAAAGTCAGGATTTAAATCGACGAAATATAATAGAAACCCTGTCGGCACCAGATTCTGTGACCCATGCTACAGTGCGGATTTATCAGGATAAACGCATTGAACAACTAGTAACCAATAGACGAAATTCAGCAGGCTCCAAACAGACAGCCAGCGGTTATCGGGTTCAGGTTTTTTCCAGTAATGTGCAGCGTTCTGCCAAAACAGAGGCTTTCCGTATTGAACGGCAAATTAGGGAAGAGTTTGCAGACCAGACAGTATATGTGAATTATTTTTCTCCTTTCTGGAAAGTCCGGGTGGGCGATTTCAAAACACAAGCACAGGCACAGGCTTTTCGTGCCGAATTAATTAATGCATTTCCACAAATGCGCAGTGAAATTTATATCGTGAGGGAACAAATATCTATTTCCACCTCCAAATAAACTTATGATGGATTTTAATATCAACCAGCCAGTTCCTTTCGATAGTGAGAAATCGGCCAAAATTGCCGAACATTACCAGCAAATTATTGAACTTTTAGGTGAAGATGTAGAACGCGAAGGCTTGCTGAAAACTCCCGAGCGAGTTTCAAAAGCAATGCAATTTTTGATGCAGGGTTATGAACAAAACCCCGAAGACATTATAAAAGCGGCCATGTTCACCGAAGATTACCGCCAAATGGTGATTGTAAAGGATATTGATTTTTATTCGATGTGCGAGCATCACATGTTGCCGTTTTTTGGCAAAGCGCATGTGGCTTATATCCCGAACAAGAAAATTACCGGACTCAGTAAAATTGCCCGTATTGTAGAAGTATATGCCCGGCGGATGCAAGTTCAGGAACGTATGACTACGCAAATTAAAGAGTGTATTCAGAGAACCCTGAACCCAATGGGAGTGATGGTGATCATTGAAGCGCAACATCTTTGCATGCAAATGCGTGGCGTTCAAAAACAACACTCTATCACTACAACATCCGATTTCACAGGCGTTTTTGAACAGGCAAAAACCCGCGAAGAGTTTATTAATCTGATAAAATAAATAGGAACAACCGGTTAATAATAACTATGCAATTTGATCTTATACTCTGGTTAAACTAATCGTATTGCTTAAACTTAAATGCGTTGAACATGGCTCTGAGGTTGATTTGTTACTATGCAATTATTATTGTAGTTTTAGCTACAGTTTTTTTTGTTGGTTATTTGTTCCATTTAGTTGTAAAGAGTTCTAAGAAAAATCCACAGACACTTTTTTCTGTATTTGCAAATACAGTTATCGGGCTGGTTATTTTAGTTTCTATTTATTCAGTCATAACTACCTCAGGCAAAACAGTAAGTTGGATTTATATCTTATTACTTTTTGGGTATGGCTACTTCCTTAAATCAAGTTCTACACCTGATAATACGCCTGCCTTATCAGGACATTATCTTAAAGCTGGGCTGAGCTTAGTTCTGATAAGTGTTTTCTTCTATTTTATTTATCTTTCCTCGTTATTAGATTTCAAAACACTAAGGTTCACGGATACTTTCTGTGATTGGCAGTTCTATTCAAAGACGAGTCAATATCTGAACCTGGGGTTTGAAAGTACAGGACAATTTGATAATATTGCTTTCGGAGGAACTTCTACTCCATATCACTATTTTGAAATTTGGATTGCAGCATTCATTTCAAATGTTTTTGTTGTTCCGTCACAAATTGCAACAAGTATTATTATGCCTTCGTTACTTGGATGTGTTTCTTTTGTTGGACTATTGGGTTTTTCCGAGAAAATTAATTTCAAAAAAGGATTGCTGGTATTCTTACTTATGTTTCTTTCAAGTGTAAGTTTCTTCAGTTCTTTTCTCAAAAGGGTTGGAATTAGCTTAAGCATAATTGCGGGCGATACATCATCGGTTGTTTCATCTTTTAAATTGTATTCCTATCTTATCTTTTTTGTTTTTTCGCTGCATTATTTGCTTCAGAGGAATTTTCGACTTTCACTCATTTGTTTATTATTCATTCCTGTTGCTTCATTTATTGGAGCTCCAAGCATTTTACCTTTCGTCTCACTTGTTATAATCTATATGACAGTTAGACGAAAAGAATATTCCGAAAATCTTAAATTGTCAGTGTTTTTTGCAATATATGTATTCTCTTTCCTCTGCTACTATCTGTTTTTCTGGGATAAACTATCGTCAAATGCTTTTATCTTTAGTCAGGATCTTTGGACTCGATTATTGTCAATGTTTAATCCGATTTTCATGATTATTTGCATACTTCCTTTTCTGTTTTTTCTGTTTTCTTTTAAAAGGTACATTTTAATAGATCTTTCTTTAAAAAGAATGATTTTAATATCTTATTTTATAGTACTTTTTACAGCAATAGGGATTGTCGTATTAACATCGGGCTACTATGACGGAATTCAATTTTTCATCAATATTTTTACACCCTTAACCACAGTCTTAATTTCTTTGTTTGTGCTTCGGTTAAAATTGGTGGCGAAATTGTCGCATAAAATTTTATATTCGCTGTTTTTATTTCTGGTAACGTCTTCGCTGTTCTATTCGGTAAAATTTATGTGTTTTCAAAGTCATAAAGAAAAGCAGGATAGTGTCTTCCTAAACAAGATTATTCATGAGATTGGTACAGATGATGCAAAACCTGTTTTTTGCGGATTTATACACTCAAAGGATTATTATTCTGGCAATTACCTTCGTGCATTGAGTAAGGTGACAATGGTGGGAGAAGCCTTGGATTCGTATCGAAACAATTTTTTACAAGTAGGGTTAAGCGATTATGTGGCATTAGATTGGCTCCAGAATGGATGTGTCGAGGATACTAATACCAAAAAGGCAATTCTGTCTCGTATTCCGGAAGGTACTTTTTATAAATATGTTGAATTAGAAAAGAAAGAAGACAATTTTGTTTCAATTGAGCAATCGCAGATAAACTTTATAAAAAAGTTTAATCTTGAGTATATTTTTATTCAAAATGATGTTTCTATATCAAATAAGTTATCAAAAACGATAAAATTGATTGCTTCTGAGGATAAATCATTGGGGTATTCGTTTTATAAGATATTAAAATAAAAAATATCAAACAAATACGCTAAGCCGTAAAAAAATGTTGTGGTAATAATTTAATGATCTTTGACTATTTGGTTTTCGACCAGTTCATCTGCAATGCGGACATATTCTGCACAGGTGAACTGTTTTTCTTTAATGTCCGAGCAAAGTACACTTCCTGTTTTCTTTCGGAATTCTTCGATGACCGATTCTTTGCCAATTTGACGAAGTAATCGTTCGACAGCAAATAATGCCCCGCACATACCACCTTCAGCACGTCCGCCTCCCCAAGCGCGGTATTCTTCTATTTCTTTGTCGGAGATTTTAAACTCTTTCTGAAAACCTTTTAAAACAGCTTGTGCGCAATTCAGATTGTCTGGGAAGGTGTGAAAATAATGATGAGATTTTATTCTGTTATGCATTCTGATTTTCAAAATTTTGTTTTTTCTCAATAATATATTCAGGCCTGTTCTTTATTTCGTCGAATAAATTGCCAACATAAGCTCCTACAATACCAATAGTAAGTAACTGTACGCCACCGAAAAAAATAATCAGGACAAAGAGCGATGTCCAACCAGTATCGGCATGGGTGTAACCGAATATTTTTCCGAAGACAGACCAAATAGCCAGTCCAAGGGCTATTAATACAGAGAAAAATCCCAATGTAGTCGCAATTCTTAATGGCTTGGTGGAGAAGTAGAGCATTGAAGTTGTTGCCAGTTTCAACATTTTGGAGAAAGGATATTTTGTTTCCCCTGCAAAACGTGCATCTCGTTCATAGTAAAACGGAACTTGCTTAAATCCAACCCATGCCACTAAGCCCCGGATGTATTTTCCTTTTTCGTGCAGTTGGTTAAACTCGCGGATAATGCTTTTATCAATTAATCTGAAATCGCCAGTGTCAACGGGGAGTCTTACTTCAGAGAAGAAATTGAGTAACCTGTAAAAAAATTTGGCGCTTATTTTTTTGAAAAATCCTTCTCCTTTCCGTGCTTTCCGTACACAATAAACAACCTGCGCATTCGATTCCTGCATGGTTTTTATCATGCCGGGAATTAATTCGGGCGAGTCCTGCAAATCGGCATCAATAATAACAGCCATATCCGAATTACAATTGTTTATGCCTGCTGTTACAGCCTTTTGATGTCCGAAATTCCGGGAGAAAGTGATTATTTTTAGCGTATTATCGGTTTCTAGAAAGCTTGAGAGCAATTGTGCTGTGCGATCTGAACTTCCATCGTTTACAAAAATGATTTCAGTAGGGAAGTCAAGCGTTTTTAGAACAGTTTTAATTCTTTTATATGTTTCGGAAATAACCTCTTCCTCGTTGTAACACGGAACAATTACGCTAAGTGATTTATTCATTTCTGCTAATTTTTGAAAGTGTAGTATTTGTTAATTGTGAAATTTGCAATTGTATAAACCCCGATAGACAATATCTGGCAAATGTACGGATCTATGCCGGAGTAATTCAACAATATATACAGGTTGCCCAATTGAATGCAATATGATATTGCAAATGTAATTATAAATTTTAAAACTGTATCCTTAACTTTGGTATTACTGGCGAAAGTCCATTTCCGGTTCCATATAAAGCTGTTTACAAGACCGACAATATATCCGGTTATGTTCGAAACATAGTCGGAACAGTAAAATACCTTAAGCAATATCCAGATAGTGAGTGCCGTTAGCAGTGTGTTTACCACCCCTACAATGCCAAATTTAATGAACTGAACTATGGATTTTTTGTTTGTCATAATGTTCAATCTATTAAGTGGTCACACGTTGGTAAATAATGATTTTTACAAAGCCTTTTTCAAAAACTTTTAGTGGTTTCCAATGGTTTTTATTTTCCAATTCGCAAGCAAAATTATCATCCAGATTGGAGATATTAGAAAAGATAAAATACTTACAATTCTCGTCATTGCCTATCGTTTTTCCTGCCGTTTCCAGTTCTATCTGTTGTCTGCTCCCATACAAACAAAATCCGGCAGATATATCATTGTAATCCATGTTGTTCTGGTCGATGTAATTAAAGCATTCCTCCCGAAGTCCATAGTAAGGCAAGTGTGCAAGTGTACAATCCCACGATTTGGCGGTTTTCCCCGGATAAACCCATAAATTACCGGTAAGCTCAAAAATGAGAACTAGAATATATGCAAATTTTAGAACTTTTTCGGTATAAAAATTTTCAAGTCCTGATAATGTTAAAATAGTAAGAATGAAGAATTGTGGCATGAAATATCTGGCTGAAAAAGGCATCTGGGTTATAAAAATAAATAAAACAAATAGCCCGGTCAATAAAGCGAAAATAGCAAATAAGAACTTTTTCTCAGGTGACAATTTTATTTTTCTTCTCCAGGTCATGTATGCTACCCCTATTCCGATAACCCAAATGAAAATTCGTCCATTTTCAATGGAGCGCAACCCAAATTCGGCAATATGTTTTATTATTCTGAATAACCCATTAGGTAAAGCATAATGGCTATTACTTTCAGGGTTTGCAAAGAACCACCCACGGGAGATCAGATAGTACGAAAAATAGGCGAGTAAGATAAGTAAAGTTGGTAGGTATGGAATCGCCAGTTTGGTAAGATCGAGAAGTCTTATTTTAGATGCCGATTGAATGTTTATATAATATAAATGGCTTATAAACAGAGCTGATCCTACAAATACACCCCTCATATTTATTGTGCATAAAAAGAATATACCTACAGCTAGAAGACCATTTTTATGTTCTAAAATTGCCCTCAATGAAAGAATAAAAGCCGTAAAAAGAATAAAATCGGGAGACGCAATTACAAACTGGGTCAACAATGACGATTCAAGTAAAATAATTGCCAAAATCCAACCTGCTATCTTCTGGTCAAAGAAACGACCGACTATTTTCCAACTGTTATAAACCAGAATGTTGAACCAGAATAGGCTGAAAACATGCGAAACCCAAAGTTTATAGCCGAGCAGCTTCCACAGTGCGGCAGTCATTATTCCCATTAAAGGAGGATGATAACCAGTAGCTACAATTTCAGCCCCGGAGTTTTGAGAGGGCATAAGCAGCGACTTGAAGTTGGTAAGGTAAAACCAATGCGCCTCTTTGGTAATCTGCTGGATGTTATCCCAGAAATAACAATAATTTGCGGATAGTATTGTGAGGAAAATATAAATCAGTACGATTGGAATAATGAAAAACCAGAGGTTTTTGTTTTCAATTTTTAAGGAAATCATTTTTAAGGCTATTTATGAATTCGTAAGTAGTAAAAATAATAACTAACAAATATACTGCAAATGCAGGTGAAAGCGGCAATACTTCGTTAAATCGTGAGCAGCGTAGATAGGAGTAGAATGAAACAAGCGCAATGCCAATTGGCAAGTGGATGTTTTTTCTTAATACCATGAAGTATAAAACGCCAAGGATATCACCTAAATACATATAGCGTTCGTGCATTCCAGGCAAAACAAAAGGAATAATGATAGCACTTAAAAAAGCGAGCCGAATCCAATGCTCAAATTTAAAGTTGTATTCTTTGTTGCCCAAAATCCACCCGGCAACAAGAGTCAGAACTGCTGTGAAAATTATTCCTGCTAACTTCAGTGGTTCGTAGAATGCATTGTCGAACCAGATGTAAATATTCGGAAAATTCAGAGTAAGAAATGGATAACGGGTGGTTTGCTGCATATATACACCAAGTAAATCAGAAAAATTCCGGCCATATAGCCATGTTGGTAGAATACTAATGGCAAAAATAACAGGGATAATTAAAAAGTAGTACCAACTGATTTTCTTTCGAAGCATGAGCACGAAAAACAGCGGGAAAATAATGGCAGTTTGCATTTTAAACACAAAAGCTATTCCCAGAAATAATACAGATAGAAACTGTTTGTCTCTCAGGATAAAATATAAACTGGCAACAACAAAAGTAGCGTAGATGGAGTCGCATTGTGATAGATAACTGCTGTTTAGAATAACAGAAGGTAAAAGTGGAACCACGGCAAAGGAGATTAAAAGCAGAGCTTTATTTTGAGTTTTCAATATAGCTATTTTTCCTATAAAAAAAGCAGCTACATACTCAAATAGTATTGAAGTTATTTTGATTAAAAAGAGTGGGTTGAGCCCAGTTTTAGCAATTAAAATAAGTATGTAAATATAAGATGGGGTGTAATCGTAAAAATTGAATTTTAAGGCGGAAAAATAACCGTGAGTCTTAATGAATTCAATCCATGGTTCGAGAAATACAACATAATCACCTGTTTTTACAGGGAGTAAAATGATTTTCGTAATTAATCCAATGAGTATTGCTGAAATCAGAATCTTTTTATTGGATAAGACATTGTAAATATTTTGACTTGAAATCATAATTGTAGCTCTATCTATTCGAAGTGAAATTACATTTGTTGCAAAATTCAGGTGTTTTATTTTCGAACCAAAGTTTTCGAAATTTCTTGTAGTTGTTGCTGTTTAAAATATCAATCAACTGACTATCAAATACATTTCCAAAATTCAATTCTTTGGGGAATGGTTTTGCGCAGCAGGGAGTGATAAATCCATTCCAGCAAATGTAAAAGTGAGACCAAGGGAAAGGGCACTGTTGAAATCCTTTTCCTTGTGCAAAGTTGAAATTGGTTGTGACACTGTGAGTTTTCTCGCTTATGTCATTTAATTTGTTTATTGTATTTAAGAATTCTTCCGAATTGTAAAATTTGTAATATGAACTATCAATGTTAGTTACAGCAGCAAGATTGAACATCGAAAAATCCATGTACGCTATTCCAATGTTGTTGGCATATCTGACTAAATCTGGCATTTGAAAATAATTTTCTTTTGTCACAACCATGTTTAACATTAAGGTGGTTTTTGTGCCTTCACACAGTTCGACAAGAGATTTTAAATTCTTGTCTAAGTTTTCAAAGCTGGCTTTGTTACGTATAGACTCATAAACATCACCTAACCCATCAATTGAGATTTGAATAGTATCAATTTTGTCAATGACTTTTGAGGCTGACTGAATGAAATTTGGCAACATCGCATTGGTGGAAATAGAAATGATAATGCCTTTGTTCTTTTGCTTAATGTAATCAACAATTTCTTCAATTTCCCGGTGAATAAATGTCTCCCCCATTCCTGTTAGTCCGATAGAGTCAAGATATGGCCAAACTTCATCAACAATTCCTTTTGCTTGTTCTACAGTCATATTGCCTTTATCCATCGATTTTCCGTAATCGTACTCTCTTGGACAAGTAGAACAAGCCAGGTTACAATGGTTAGTCAGTTCCAACATAATTGTGGAAGGATATGCAACTTTATCTGATTTTATCAGCTTTAGATAAAAATGTCTGATTTTGTTGGTAAGGTACAAAATCAGATACTTGTTTTTAGGTAAATACAATAATCTGTTTAGGGCTTTTTTGAATCTACGTTTATTCATCTATTTGATTGGTTTTGTGAGTCGTAAAAATATGTACTAAGAAGCTGGTTTAGTTTCGGATATGTCCGATTGTGATACTATTATTTGAATTTTACGACAGAATAATTCCCAAAATTCTTGTAAGTTTCCACATTAGACATATTTGCCTCTAGTTCGTTTTTACTCAGTATATAAATGTTGTTTTTTGATTTAACCTGAGAACTAAATTTGTATCGGCCCAGACTTTCAACCACTCTGAAATCATCGTTTCCCTTCATGTATTTGACAGATTGTCTAAAAATATGAGGATCTGTTTGATTGTAAAAGCAAACATAAATATAAGGCATATTAATCGTGTTTGTAGTTATGCTTATGCTATCATTCTTATTTGTTGATTCTGCATAATGAATTGCATCGCCTAATCCATATGAGAAATCAGACTTTATCTCTTCTTTGAAAATGAAGAAGTAATATCCGCAAAAGAAACAAAAGTACAATGCGTAAAGACTTGTTATAAATATAGCGTAGTTTTTCCTGTTTTCCCGTTTAAGCATTCTGCCAACAGCAATTATCCCAAAAACCGTAAAATATAAAACCGGGATGAATACTATATTGATCCTATTGATGTTTACATGGCTTGTTGCACCAAGTATTACAGAGCAAATTAGCCATGAGAAAAAAATGTAATGATGAGGGAGTAATAAAATTTTTGATTTGACTATTTGATACAACCCTATTAGAAAGAAAGGAAAGGATATGAAATAAACAGTTCCAACGGAAGAAATAGAATTATACTGGTTTCCATCTGTTTGCAATACGATTATACTCAAAAAGCGAACTGTGTTTTTTATAAATGTAACCAAGAAGTTGCCACTTAATAAATTGAAGATAACTGTAGTCCTGTTTGTTGCTAGTTTTGGAATTGTAAACCAATCAAAATGAATTTCGTGCAGTTGAAAGTGATTGATCAATACAAATAGAATAATGGGGAGCGCAACTAAAAGAAATAAAAATGAGCTAACGAGCAAATATGGTAAACTTATTTTTTTGTTTTTGAGTAAATAAGGGATGGTGAAAAGAAAGAATAATGGCAAAATCAAATAAGAAGTGCCATACGAATATAGACTAACCGCAAAAAAAACAAATGAAATTGGTAAGTATTTCGGGGTGGAATTTATGCCTTTTAGCAAGAAGAAGATTCCAAAAAGAAATAACGGCGGAAATATGTTGGACTCAAGCCCCCAACGGGCAGACATGATGCTCCATGGGCAGATTGCCATTAATGCCAAGGCCATTAAAGACTCTTTTTTGTTTGCAAAAGATTTGAAAATTAAATAAAAGGATATTAATGCCAGGCAGCTGAATATCGCATTTACAATTCTCACACTGAAAACATTCAATCCGAACAATTTTATGAACGGGATTGATAGATAGGCATATAATGCATTTTGTCCGCTTCCCCATGAAATTAGATGTATCGGGAGAAAGCTACCATTGCGGTCAGAACCACTTTTCAAAATAGAAAAAGCCTCGTATCCTATCGAGGCTTCGTCCTGGTTGAGTCCGGCTGGAATGACTGATATCCCAATTATTCTGATTGCAAATCCAATAATTATCAAAAGAAAAACGGCCAGATTGTTGTTTCTGTTTGAAAAGTATTTGAATGTTAGATCTGTTATCATCCCAGATTAATTTATAACTAAAATTTTTGTTATCGCACTTTGAGTTCCATCTTCATTGGTACAAATAGCAAGATAAATTCCGGAACTTACTTTACGGCCGTGAACATCTTTTCCATCCCAAGTGGCAATACTTCCATTCGATACAGTCTGGCAAACCAAATTACCACTAATGTCCGTAATTTTGACTTGTGTGTTTTCAACCAGGCCTGTAATTGTTATAACTCCTGTAAATCCTTCACGAACCGGATTTGGGTATGCATACATATTGTTAAATGTTGTTGTTGCTTCACTGGCATCGCTTTGATATGATACAATCCCTTGTCCTGTTCCGAAAAAGACTTCACCTGTTACCGGATTAATCGCAATAGATAAAATGTCATTTGATAGTAAAGGACTATTTGAGACCGTGAAATGCTGAATGGTTTGTTGTCCGTTTTCCGACATCAGATATACTCCCGATGATTCTGTGCCTATCCATTTGCGATTCGCTCCATCTATGGCAATAGCTTTAATTTTTTCGTTGACCAATAAATAATCAGCTAAGTTTGTACTGTCGTTACGTGGTATCTTTACTCTTGAGCAAGTGTAATCAGAATTGTATACATTAGACAAGTTATTATACAGGAAAGGCCCTATGTCTGTTCCTACCCAAATAGTTCCATTTTTATCCTGTGCAATAGAATAAATTGCCCCGGAATACTTGTTTACTAACGTATTATTTCCCGAATTATCAGATTCCATATAATTAAATGATGAAATTGTTGCTGATTTATCGTCCGCTTGATCAGGAATAGTTCCATTATCATCAAATACAATGATACTATTTCCACGTACTGAAAGTACCCATTTTTGATTAGGATTTTGACTGTTAATAAGTATAGATCCTAAAGTTTCTTGTGTTGCATTGGGGTAGGTGAGTTGCTCCCATTTACCGGTTTTCATATAAACTTTAATGCTTGCCGCAACGGCTGAGTTACAAAAGAATAAATTGCCTTGTTGGTCGAAAATAGCACCATCTAAGCGAGAATAGTTGTTCGGATCACTTGCTGCAAGCGGATGGCCTTGAATTGTACTGTTTGTATAATTATACCAGTTTTCGAATTTGTCATTTATAAATTCATATAATCCGGTACCATAAGAAGTGACGAAAAAATGTTTCGTATCATTTGGGTCGATAGCCACATTCATTAAATCTGTTACTGTATGGCCAGTTTTATCCTGAATTTCGTTGGCATAAATATTTGTCCATTTACCATCTTCGTATATCATTATCGCTCCATCTCTTTGATATTGAGCTGACCAGCGTCCTCCGGGTACCACAAATAATTTTTTACCCGCAAATGTCATATTCCATGGAATGTTAACCGCGGGACCTGCCGGTTTGTAATAGCTTAAAACAGCTTCTTCAGAACCGCTTTGCTTGTATGATATCACTCCCAGTGCATTGGCTGCAAGCCAATATGTATTATTTGTAGGGTCATACTCTGCATCAGGCACAGAACCAATACTACTGACTATTTTGTAATTTAAAGCATCATCTACAACATATATAGCACTACCGCCATCGTTAACCAGCATCTTTCCATTTGAAACATTGAAGTAATTTACAATAATTTCGGGTAGAAAACCCGTCCAGCCTGTCTGGTCCTGCTTGTAGAGTTTATTCCCTCGCTGAATGAAAAGCCTGCCAGCAAAAGAACCAATTCCTTGTAAATCCCCACTGCCAGGTAATCCTGCCATCGGAGACCAAAACTCGTAGTTCACCAGATTTGGTTCTGAAACGGAAGCTTGAAAAATTGTGTTTGGAGTCAGAGCATAAATTGTTTCGTTGTGAATCACTATGCTAAGTACTTTTACTTCAGATGCATTCGGGCCAATATAATAGGTGTCTGCAACTTCTTTTTTTTGCATATTTAGAACAATAATGCCAAAATTGCAGGATAAATATGCTTTGTTCTGATAAAATTGAATGTGATTGATTTCTTTGCTCGAACTCATTTGTTTATTATACAAATCGGGAATATTGATTACTCCACCAGTAGTTAGAAGGTCAATATTGCCGTTAGCATAAATGATTAATAGTTGTTTGCTTGTTGGGTCGAATTCAATTCGAGAAATATTGGATCCATTTAAACCGCTGATTTTGCTGTAAAATTCTAATCCGCTTTCACCATCTTGTTTGTCAACTGAAAATAATGCTCCGTCACTTACTGCATAAATTTTATTGTCTGATTGAGCAATCTGGGATACACTATTATAGGCAAAGTGAGTACGCCATTTGCCCATGGCTACTTGTGCTGAACCTGACCAGGAAAGAAGGCTAAGTAAAAAAACGATTGTAACGATTCTCTTTTTCATGTATAATTTTATGCTCATTTACGAAGTAGATACTCAGTTCTAAAATATATCCATATGAATAAAACTCAAATACTTCTGTTTTATTTTATAAAAAGGATACATAATATAAAATTTCCCAAGATTTTTTGTATTTTGGTTATTGCAATTTCTGCAAATGTCCCACTAGTTTTTTTATTGCCAGAGCCCTATGGCTGATTTGATTTTTTTCATTTGGGCTAAGTTGTGCAAAACTTACCATGTATCCTTCGGGAACAAAAATAGGATCGTATCCGAAACCACTGTCTCCCCGGGGTTGAGTCGCAATACTACCATCAATTTTCCCTTCGAAATAATTTGTTTTGTTTCCGTGGATAAGCGCAATCACAGTTCTGAAACATGCTGTTCGGTTCGGATTGTCTCCAAGCTTTTCCAATACCTTACACATGTTCTCATGTGCACAATTTGCATCGCCGGCATATCGGGCAGAATAGACGCCAGGCTCTCCACCCAATGCATCTATTTCCAGGCCGGTATCATCGGCAAAGCAATCTAAGCCAAATTTGGAGTGGATATATTGGGCTTTAATTAAGGCATTACCTTCAAGTGTTTCTGCAGTTTCGGGAATGTCGTCATTGTAATTTAACTCAGCTAAACTGATGATTTTAAACTCGGGTTCGAGAATGGCTCTTACTTCGGACAATTTATGCGCATTGTTGGTCGCAAATACCAATTTCTTCATATCTAAACGGTGTAAAAAAACTACTGCCTGCAAAGATAATTATTTTCGGCAATAAATAGGAATGAAAAGTGTTTTGGTTTATTGTAGAAGCATTTCCATGTGGCAACAAAGTAATTCGCCGGTTTTCTCGTCGCGCAAATGCAGTCCGTTGCCTTCACAGTATTTGTAGGAATTGCAGGTGGCACATTTGCCGGTACGCGTCCATGAGCGGTCGCGCATGGTCTGGTAGCGTTCGTTCCAAATAGTCCAAAAGTCGTCGGTGTAGATATTCCCTTGAATATAATCGGCTCTCAAACTGGGACAGGCACTTATGGAACCATCAACCAGAACCGAGCCAACATGAATTCCTGCCTGGCAGAAGAAAGGATTGTCACGCACTTCAAGCTCGTAGTCACCCAAAAAACCTTCGCAACCATAAGATGCTTTGATTTTTCCATCTTTTCTGGTTTGTTTAATAAATTCCATTAAGCGGACAAAGTCAGTTTTTGAAAGTTGGAGCAATGGATTTTCTTTAGCACGGCCTTTGGGGAAAACGGTAAACAATCGCCAGCGTTTTACGCCTTTGCTTATGAGTAACTCGCGTATTGCTTCCAAATCATCAATGCTTCGTTTGTTTACACAGGTTACCACATCGTACATTAAGTCAGGTGTGGCAGCAACTCTGGCTACAGCATCGATGGCTTTTTCCCACGAACCGCTTCGTCCACGGAACCAGTCGTGGGTTTCGGGATTAAGGCCATCGAGGCTGATGGTTATTGAACGTAAACCGGCTTTTAGTAAATCGTTGAACCGGGTAGGAGCGAGTCCAAAGCCATTGGTAACCATGCCCCATGGAAAGCCTCGTTTGTAGATTTCTTCACCGCACCTCTCAAGGTCTTTTCGCATTAAAGGCTCGCCACCGGTAAGAACAATCATTGTTTTATGCGGATCTACATGTGCTGCAATATTGTCAAGCACTTTCAGAAAATCTTCTAGCGGCATGTCGGGCGACATGGCTTCTTTGGTACAATCGCTTCCGCAATGAATGCAGTTCAGATTACAACGCAGGGTGCATTCCCAGAAAAGGTAAGTAAGTTCGTGCAGTTTGCTTTGATTCCTTTTGTGCTGCTGAAAAAGCGAGAGTATAATTTTCTTTTTTAGATTCACAGGGTTTTATTTCTTTTTGAGTTTAAAATCTTGTGTTTTCACACCTTTTCCCATATACCAGCTGTTGTTTCCTTTACTAAGGTCTGAGAATTTAAATACAACATCTTTTTTCTGGGAATTGAAATCGCCTCCGTTAGCGCTTCCATCCACGTCTTCAATTTTTACCTCAAACGTAATATCTTCCAACGGAAATTGTTGCACTGTAATGTCATACTTTCCTGCGCTGTCTGTTTCTTTAATTGCCAGTGTGTCAATATGAGTGGCGGTTGAATCATTGCTTGTATATGTTTGGCTCCGGGTAATGGTTACTCGTGTTTTGGGAATGGGATCAGACGTAATGCTATCTGTAACCGTACCTTTTATCTCGTAATCTGCTGTAGGAGTACCGTATTCAACTAATGGCGGGTTGATTAAATTGCAACCGGTTAGGAAACCAATAAGTCCAAGTATGGTAATAATAATTTTATCGTATGGTTTGAGAATCAGTTTTTTCATCGTTGACAATTGGAGTGGGTTCAGAAATTTCTTTAACGGACATAGTAGTGGCGGGAACTCCATACATCGGAACGATGACTCCATATTCCGGTTGCGGTTCGTCCGGTTCGCAGGAAGCTAAGAAAAAAGCAGAAAACAAAATAGCAACAATCAATTTGTCGTAAATTTTCAAAAGGAACTTTTTCATAATAGTAATTTTGAAGTGATTCATTTATTATGATGCAATTTCAACAGTAAACGCTGCTTCAACTGAAAATAAAAAAATGTGTCCAGTTGAAAATATGTACAAAGATAGAAATCTAATTTGATATTTAACGTTTTTGTTCTCTGATATTTTTTAATTATGTTTAAAAAGAAACCGATTATTACGAATCGGTCGCAATCCGAATCTTTTTGTTATTTTTGTGTTTGTAAATTTATGATTGAATTTATCCGGATGAAGAAAAATATTATATTGATATTAGTATTGTTGACAGCAGTTTTTGTTTCTGCGCAGAACAATACGGAAGAGAAATATCTGCTGACGACAAAAGTAACTACATTTGGCCTTTCAGTGCCGAGTATTACCGATCCATATCTTTCGCCTTTGGTCTATAGCGGCGTTGGTTTGTGTTATAATACGGACAACCGCCGATATTTTAAGCCCGATAATACCAATTATTCCATGCAGAGTAAATTTTCTCTTTCTACCGGAATGCTGCTTAATCCGGCTTTATCAAGCGAGATGCTTTACTTTGGCGCAAATTACGGTTGGGGCGCCAATTACCATTTCAGGCTGAAAAATAAACTGCGGATTTTGGCTGGTGGACTTTGGGATGTGGATTTTGGGTTTAAAAATGTGCCCCGTAATGTGAATAATCCTGTAAATTTGGATATGGCAACTAATTTGAACCTGACAGGATTATTAATGTACGATTTGAACATGAGGAGAAACACCTTGCACTTTCAGGTAGCCATGCAAACTCCGATTTTGGGTTATATGTTTGTTCCACCGGGAGGTGCGTCGTATTACGATATGTTTGAGCTTGGAAATACTGCGAATGCATTTCACTTCAGCTCTCTTCACAATAAATTGGGATTGAATCAAACCTATTCTGTGGATGTTCCTTTCAAACAGTCAATATGGCGCTTTGGGCTCCATTTCCAGAGTTTGAAATATAAAGCAAATGACTTGGTTTTTATGCACAATGAGACCAGTTTAATAGTAGGAACAACATTCGATGCAATCTCTTTCGGAGGAAAAAAGAGAAAAGCACCGCTTAATTTTATCAGTACCAATGATTGAAAAAGTTTCAATTGAAGCATTATGAAAAGATACATTTATATTTTTTTGTCGTTTGTTGTTCTGCTTTCTTCGTGCATAAACGAACCTCCAACGCAGCCCGACACTTATAAAGGAAATTTTGAGTCGCTTTGGAAGATTATTGACGAAGAATACTGCTACCTTGATTACAAAAATATAAACTGGGATTCTATTCACACGGCTTATAAAACACAGGTTGATACTGTTACCGATCAGTATCGGTTTTTCGATATGATGGCCGGTATGTTGGGTGAGCTGAAAGATGGTCACGTTAATCTTTATTCAAATTTCGACAAAAGCCGTTACTGGAAATGGTTTACCGATTATCCGGCAAATTTCAATTCGTCACTGGTTTTTTCCGAAAGGTATTTGGGAGATGATTATCGGATTGCCGGTGGATTTCGCTACAAAAAAATTGCGAACGATTCCATAGGATATATGTATTATGGCGATTTTTCCAATCAGTTTTCGGATACCAATATCTCGCTCATTATGAAATCTTTTTCCGGTTGCAAGGGATTGATTATTGATGTCAGGGATAATGGCGGCGGCTATCTGGATTTGTCGGAACAGTTGGCTTCCTATTTTTTTACAGAAGAAAAAATTACCGGATACATGAGTTATAAAACCGGGGTGGGCCATTCAGATTTTTCCAAACCCATTGAGGTTAAAACCCCTGCGCATAAAACCGTTAAATGGCAGCGGCCGGTAGTGGTGCTAACTAACCGTATGTCGTACAGTGCAACCAATTCGTTTGTGTGCCGCATGAAACAGGCTCCAAAAGCTACTATTGTTGGTGATAAAACCGGAGGCGGTGGTGGCTTGCCATTGTCCAGCGAGTTGCCAAACGGTTGGTTGGTTCGTTTTTCGGCAGAACCAATGTTTGATGCTGACATGAATCAAACGGAATGGGGAATTGATCCGGATGTAAAGGTAGATATGAATGCTACTGATGAAAAAAACGGATATGATACGATTATTGAAAAAGCAATAACAATACTGAAGGAGTAAGAGGCAAGAGGTAAGGAATAAGTAATTTCTTACCTCTTACCTCTTATCTCTTATCTCTCAAGATATGAAGAAACTTAAGATAACAGAAATGAACCGCCTCACTATTGAGGAGTTTAAAGAAGAAAAGAAAACGCCATTCGTGGTGATATTGGACAATGTCCGCAGTTTACATAATGTGGGTTCGGTGTTTCGGACTGCTGACGCTTTTTTGGTGGAAGCCGTTTATTTGTGCGGAATTACCAGCACGCCACCTCAGGCCGAAATTCACAAAACAGCGTTGGGAGCCGAAAATACGGTGGATTGGACATATTACGAAGATACGCACACAGCTGTAGACGAACTGAAAGCAAAGGGTTACACCGTGTTTGCCATAGAACAAGCTCAGGGAAGTACTATGTTGACCGATTTAAAGCTGGATAGTTCGAAAAAATACGCGGTTATTCTCGGGAACGAAGTAAAAGGGGTGCAGCAAAGCGTTGTAGATGCATGCGACGGTTGTATTGAGATTCCGCAATTCGGTACCAAGCATTCGCTCAATGTAAGTGTAACCGGTGGAATTATTATTTGGGAATTTTTTAAAAAGATGAAGACCCCCAACCACTAACGGGGAATAACTTTAACAATTTGATAAATCTAAAATCATTAATCTAAAATCGTAAATAGTCTTATGGATTGGAAAGATAAATTAAGCGGATTGAAGCCGGAATTGCCGCAAGTGAAAGAAACGCCGGAAGAAACGATTATAAAACCGGCAAAGAAACGTCAGTCGGAACCGATGCGTGTAGAACTGGATAAGCGGAATGGCAAACCAGCCACCCTCGTTACTGAGTTTCAGGGCAAGGATGACGAGTTGAAAGAGTTGGCTAAATTGCTGAAAGTAAAATGTGGTGCGGGTGGCTCGTCGCGCGACGGGGAAATATTGGTGCAAGGTGATTTCCGGGTGAAAATTGCCGAGATATTATTGGAAATGGGTTTTAAAGTAAAGAAAATTAATTTCAAATAATATCTGTCATTTTACTGCCTGATATGAATAGTGCCGGCTGAAATTCGTAAAAGATTTCAGCCGGCATTGCTTTTAAGAGTAAAATCACAGTTTGATGTAAATCTTCCTTTTATCAAGCAAATATCCTGCGAGCCAGCACGTAAGCATCCACCAAATGGCAAACAACAACGAACCGGTATAATAGCCCGCACGACTGAACATGTTCATGTATAACCATCTGAAAAGCGATTTGTCGCCGATATGAATCATAAACATAACGGTAACTCCGAGTTCGCTCAGCAGGTAAATGAACAACGGATTTTTTCCGGTAATAATAAAGAAGGTTGTTCCTTTTTTCAACCCGGCAAAATCAGTCAGGTAGATGATGGCCGAAATCAGCACACAGTCGAGCCCTAAGGTGAGAACGCTATACGAACTTGTCCATAGTTTTTTGTTGACAGGAAAGAAATCATTCCAGCAATAAGCCACAAACAACAACAGCACACCAGCCAGCAAAATTTTGGTGAGCGCTTCGTATGTATTTCCTTTTTTCTGCAGATAATTGCCCACCGCATATCCGCCAATTACATTAAAAAGTGCTGGAATGGTGCTTAAAAGTCCCTCGGGGTCGAACGGAAATCCTTCGCCATGATACAAATGATTAGCGCCAAACAACCAGGTGTCGAGGCGTAAAACGGCATTTCCGGTCTTTGTGTACTCGGCGCCTTCCACACCAAAAGCCATCAGCAACGCCCAATATAAAATCAGGGCAATGACTCCGACCGCTATCGTCTTTTTACTGTCCAGATAATAAACCATTAATGCAACAAGGCCATAACACAGCGCAATTCGTTGCAAAACACCCATGATGCGGGTGTGGGAAACAGGGGCTGCAATTATGTTCAGGTCATTATCCAACCTGAAGAAAGGAAACCAGTACATGAGATAACCAATAAGAAAAATCAGCGACGTACGTTTTAGTATTTTCCAAAGAACATCCTGTTGGCACATTGTTTCCCACTTTTTCGACACAAAACTCAGTGCATTGCCAACAGCAAACAGGAACGACGGGAAAACCAGGTCGGTAGGAGTGAATCCGTTCCAGTCGGCATGCAAAAGTGGCCAAAAGGTGGTGGCGCTATTGCCGGGCGTATTCACAATAATCATAAAGCAAATCGTCATTCCCCGAAAAATATCGAGTGCCGTGAAGCGGTCTATTTATTGACTTCATAAATTAGGATTTTAAGATGACGTAAAAATACGATTTTTAGATGATTTCTATGTATAGCCCGTTTGTTTTATCCTGAATTGTTGATTTTGCATTTTGGAAAACTTAATTGTATCTTTGAAGGACAAAACGCAAATTAAAGTACGAATAATAATCCCGCGAACTGCGAAACGGCTAAAACAGTCGTCGGGAAGGTTTCGCCGTTCGCGAAACGACCAAATCAGCTTGCGAGGAGGTTTCGCCGTTCGCGGTAAGATTTATTTTCTCTACCTGCTTCTTTTTTCATTGTAAATTATGAACTAGTTTCTCCATGCTCAACATCTATCGCGCCTCTGCCGGCTCGGGCAAGACATACCGGCTCACACAAGATTACATCCATTTGCTGTTCGACCCTAAAAAGGAGCGGGCACATCGTCGCATTCTGGCAGTAACGTTTACCAACAAGGCTACCGACGAGATGAAAACGCGCATTCTGAAAGAATTGCATGCGCTGTCGCAAGGCGATAAATCAGATTATCGCGAAGGCCTGATGACGAAATTCCACATGGACGAAGACGCTGTAAATGTTCGTGCGAAACATATCCTCACCACCATCCTGCACGATTATTCCTCGTTCTCCATAAGTACTATCGACCGTTTTTTCCAACAAGTTATCCGTTCGTTTGCCCGCGACATTGGAGTGCATGGCGGTTACAATCTGGAGCTGGATAATACGGCTACATTGGAACAATCGGTCGATAATTTATTTCTGGATTTGTCCAAAGATGAAAACAAGCAGTTGCTGCAATGGCTCACTGCCTATGCCGAGGAACGGATTGAGCAGTCGGAGAACTGGAATATGCGCAGCAACATTATGGATTTGGGTAAGGAAATATTCAAGGAAAGCTACCAGCACAAAGCCGAAGATACGAACCGCAAGCTTCATGAGCGCGAATTCCTGAGCAATTACCGCAAAAGCCTGCGTGACATAAAAACCGCTTTCGAAGCCAAAGTAAAACAAACGGCTACCAACGGACTGAACGTGATGGCCCGGAATGGTTTGACGCATGAGGATTTTGCGTATAAAACTACAAATGTATTGGAAAAGCTGGTGAAGGGAAAACTTGAAATCAGCAATCGCTTTATTGGGTTTGCCGACGATGTGACCAATTGTTACACCAAATCCAAGCCGCAGGATGTAAAATCGGCTATCGAATCGGCTTACAACAGCGGCTTGGGGGAATGTTTCCAGCAAATTGTAGAGTTGTTGAGCATCGATATTGTGACTTACAACTCGGCGGTAATGGTGCTCAAACACATCAATACGCTTGGCATTTTGTCCGATTTGGCGGTGCAAATAAAAAAGCTGACCGACGAGCAAAATACCATGTTGATTTCGGATTCCAACATGTTGCTCAACAAAATTATCGACAACAGCGACACGCCTTTTGTGTACGAAAAAACGGGTATCACCATCGATAATTTCATGATTGACGAGTTTCAGGATACGTCCACGCTGCAATGGAAAAACTTTCATCCGCTCATGTCAAACAGTTTGGCAGCGGGCAAATTCAACCTGGTGGTGGGCGACGTGAAGCAGAGTATTTATCGCTGGCGTAATTCCGACTGGAAACTACTCGACGAACAAATTCTCACCGATTTCCGTTCCGAACAAATTCACGAAGAAAACCTCGAAACCAACTGGCGCAGCGACAAAAATATTATCGATTTCAATAATTCGTTCTTTCGCCGTGCAGCAAGTTTGTTGCAAAGCAAGCTCAACGAAAACCTGCAAGCTGTTTTGCCGGTTTATCCCGCACTGGAAGCATTGACGCATAAAATTGAACATGCATACGCCAATATTCATCAACAAGCTTCGCCCAAAGCCGGAACGGGTAGGGTAGAGGTTCGTTTTATTGCTGCGGATGAGAACGAAGATGGTTGGAAAGCAGAAAGCCTGGAGCGCTTGCCGGCCATGCTCGAAGAGTTGCAGGGGCGCGGTTATCGTCCGGCAGATATTTGCATTCTGGTGCGCAAGAACGATGAAGAACAGCAGGTGATTCACCGGTTGCTGAACTATAAAACTACTCCGGAAGCAAAGCCGGATTTTTGTTATGATATTATGGGCAACGAAGGTTTGCTCATTGGTGCAGCGGCTTCGGTGCGTTTTGTGCTGGGAGTTTTGCAGTTGTTCGTCAATCCGGCCGACAGCATCCAGCAGACTATTGTGAACTACGAATATGCCCGCGGCCGGCAGAGTAAATCGGAAAATGAAGCGCTGAATGCTTGTTTTTCTATTACGGCTTCGCATGAAAATGTCTTTTCTGCTTTATTTACCAACGAAGAAAATGAGCGCCTGAAACAAGTGCAACATAGTTCGCTTTACGACATGGTGGAGCAGATTATTTCGCTGTTCGGCATTGGCAATTGGCACAACGAAGCGGTGTTTGTTCAGGCATTTCAGGATGTGGTTTTCCGATATACAACCGGTAAAACGGCCGATTTAAATAGTTTCCTTATTTGGTGGAAAAAGAACGGGGGCAAGCAATGTATCTCCACGCCCGACAACCAAAGCGCCATGCGTATTATGACTGTCCACAAGTCGAAAGGACTTGATTTTCGCGTGGTGATTATGCCTTTCTGCGATTGGGATCTGGACAGCCGCATGCGCAATATTCTTTGGTGCGAACCAACTGTGGCTCCGTTCAATGAGCTTCCATTATTGCCTATTGAATATGGTCCCAAGCTCGGGCAATCTATTTTTGCCGAGAACTATTTCGACGAACAAATGCACTTGTTTATTGATAGTTTGAACGTGGCTTATGTGGCATTTACCCGTGCCAAAAATGAACTTATTTGTATGGCTCCTGCGCCTAAAAAAGAGGTAGAATGCCTGGATAAAATCAATTCATTATCGGCATTGCTTACGGCTTGTTTTAGTGTGGAAACTCCCGGTTTGGATGCCGAAATTATTCCGTTGTCGAAAGCTTATGATGAGGTTTCAAAAGTCTTTTCGTTAGGTGAACCTACGCCAATAATCTACAAGGATGTGCTGGATTCCGGTAGCAATGAAAAGATAAATAACTATCCGTCGGTGAGCAGTTCCGATCGCTTGCGCATTCGCCACCAAAGTCTGGATTATTTGTTGGAATACCAGCAACTGACTGATAGTCGCTTGAATTATGGTCTTATTATGCACGATATTTTGCGTAATATTACCCGAAAATCCGACCAACAAAAAGCCATTCAGGGAATGATTCGTGAAGGTAGAATCAACGAAGAGGAAAGCAAAACGGTTGAGCAGGAAATGGAAAAATTCTGGAACTTACCCGGAACTGAAACCTGGTTTGCTGAGGATGTCCGCGTGTTGAATGAAACAACTATCCTTATCCCAACCGGCGAGCAATATCGCCCTGATAGAGTTATTATCAAAGGTAATGAGGCAACGATTGTTGATTATAAATTCGGGGATAAAGAAAGCAAAACTTATATTCAGCAAGTGAAACAATACATGAACCTGATTGCCGAAATGGGCTATCAAACGAGTGGTTTTGTGTGTTATGTGAGCTTGGGGAAAGTGGAGAAGGTATAATTTAAAATGGCTGAATTTCAATGTTGAAATTCAGCCATTTTTTTTATAGAATAATTGCTTTAAAATAAATTCGGTTTCCGCTTTTTGGCTTCGTCCAAACTCAATAAATCAGCCTTCTTAGTTTGTTTTTCACGCAATGCCTGATATTCGGCCGCAATACCCGCTTCGTAGGCCACATGATTCGTTTTACTCATAAGTTGCGCGACTACATGTGTATTTACCGAGGCATCTTTTACGTAAACCACCGGTCCTTTATAATTCGGTGCAATCTTAACTGCTGTATGAATCTTGGAAGTAGTGGCCCCACCAATCAATAACGGAATGGTCAATCCTGCTTTTTGCATTTCTGCAGCAACGATGGTCATTTCTTCCAATGAGGGGGTAATCAAACCACTTAATCCTACAATATCTACCTTTTCATCGATAGCTGTTTGAATGATTTTCTCGGTAGGTGTCATTACGCCAAGGTCAATCACTTCAAAATTATTACAAGCCAACACTACGGCTACAATGTTTTTGCCAATATCATGCACGTCGCCTTTCACGGTGGCAATAAGGAACTTGCCAGCTGAAGAACTTTGTCCGGGAACTTTCTGTTTCTCGATTTCGGGTTGAAGAATAGCTACCGCCTTTTTCATGGTGCGGGCTGTTTTTACCACCTGTGGCAGGAACATTTTACCGTCGCCAAACAGTTCGCCAACAATATTCATGCCGCTCATCAAAGGTCCTTCAATGATTTCAATAGCTGTGTCGAATTGCGTCAGTGCCTCAGTCAAATCTTCTTCCAGAAATTCACTGATGCCTTTGATAAGTGCATATTCCAGTCGACCCTGCAACGGACGTGAACGCCATTCGTCTACTTTCTCTACCTTCTCTCCCGAAGTCTGGTTCTTGACTTTTTCGGCCAGTTCAATCATGCGTTCGGTAGCATCCGGACGGCGGTTGAGAACAATATCTTCCACATGTTCCAACAGCTCTGGTTCAATGTCCTGATAAATCTGCAACATACCGGCATTCACGATGCCCATGTCCATGCCTTCTTTGATGGCATAATACAAAAATACGCTGTGAATTGCTTCGCGAACCACATTGTTCCCGCGGAACGAGAACGAAAGATTGCTGACACCACCACTGACTTTGGCATATGGCAGGTTTTGCTTAATCCAACGCGTCGCATTGATAAAGTCAACACCGTAGTTGTTATGTTCTTCAATTCCGGTGGCAATTGCCAACACGTTCGGGTCGAAAATGATATCTTGTGGTGGGAAACCAACTTTATCAACTAATAAATAATAGGCGCGGGTACAGATTTGTATCTTGCGCTCGAAACTGTCGGCCTGGCCTTTTTCATCAAAAGCCATAACAATAACAGCTGCGCCATAAGCACGGATTTTGCGGGCTTTTGCCAGAAAATCTTCTTCACCTTCTTTCATGCTGATAGAATTGACGATGCATTTTCCCTGTATGCATTTCAGTCCGGCCTCAATCACTTCCCATTTCGAAGAGTCAATCATAATTGGAATACGGGAAATTTCCGGCTCAGATGCCAGGTAGTGAAGAAAAGTAACCATTTCTTCTTTCGATTCCAACATGGCATCATCCATATTGACATCGATAATTTGAGCGCCATCTTCCACTTGTTTGCGGGCAATGCTGAGTGCTTCTTCGTATTTTTTCTCGTTAATCAAACGTAAAAAAGCCTTCGAACCTGCGACATTACAGCGTTCACCAATATTTACAAATAAAGATGAATCTTCAATTTCAATTTCTTCAAGCCCGGATAATTCTAATTTTGTTGAGGGCGCCTTTTTAGTTCTTACTTCCGCTCCTTTGATCAATTCCTGGTAAGCTGCAATATGGTCGGGTGAAGTTCCGCAACATCCACCGATAATATTGATCAGTTTTTCGTCGAAATATTCTTTTACCTGAGTGGCCATTATCTCCGGCAATTCGTCGTACTCGCCAAATTGATTTGGTAAGCCTGCATTTGGATAAGCACTCACAAACCAAGGTGAATGAGCATTTATTTCCTGTAAATATGGTTTTAAATCTTTAGCGCCAAATGAGCAGTTTAAGCCGATTGACAATAAATTGGCATGACCGATAGATGCTAGAAATGCCCGGATTGTTTGCCCTGACAAAGTACGGCCACTTTTGTCGGCCACGGTTGCTGAAAGCATAATTTCAACCCGTTTCCCGAGTTCAGCCATCGCTTCTTCAGCAGCAAAAATAGCTGCTTTGGCATTTAATGTGTCAAAAATGGTTTCAATCAACAAGGCATCCACTCCACCTTCAATCAATGCCAGAATTTGCTCTTTGTAAGCTGCCACCAAATCATCAAAACTCACAGCACGGAATGCCGGATTGTTTACGTCTGGTGACATAGAGGCGGTTTTGTTCGTTGGACCAACAGCTCCGGCTACAAAACGCGGTTTGGCAGGATTCTTTGCCGTATATTCATCGGCAGCCTGACGTGCTAACTTTGCACCGGCCAGATTGATTTCACGAACCAGTTCGCCCATTCCATAGTCTTCCATGGAAATTACCTGTGCATTAAAGGTATTTGTCTCAATAATGTCTGCACCTGCATCAAGGTATGCCGCGTGGATTGATTTTATAATTTCCGGTTGGGTCAATACCAATAAGTCATTATTCCCTTTCACAAGGCTTGGCCATTGCGCAAACCGCTCGCCGCGATAATCTGCTTCGGTGAGTTTGTGCCGTTGTATCATTGTTCCCATCGCGCCGTCGAGGACTAATATGCGATGTTCAAGTTCTTTTCTTAGTTTCATGTTTTTAAGCGTTTGAAGTGCAAAGATAATGCTAATCAGTTGATAATTGATAGTTGACAGTTCATAATTAAAGGATTTATTGAAACAAAAAGCGCTGAAAAGTAAACTTTCAGCGCTTTTAATTCCCTTTTTGGGGTTAGGTGTTCTTATTTGATAAGTCCTTTTCCGGTCATTTCTTTTGGTTGTGGAATTCCCAAAATCTGACAGATAGAAGGGGCAACGTCGGCCAGTTTGCCATTTTCAACTTTCGCATTTTTGTTTTCGGTTACATAGATAAACGGAACCGGATTCAACGAGTGAGCAGTATTTGGCGAACCATCTGCATTTACAGCGTTGTCAGCATTACCATGGTCGGCAATGATAATCACTTCGTAACCATTTGCTTTGGCTGCTTCCACCACTTCGCTTACGCATTTGTCAATTGTCTCAACAGCTTTTACAATGGCTTCGTAAACACCGGTGTGACCTACCATGTCGCCGTTTGCAAAGTTCAATGCAACGAAATCAAATTTCTGGGTGTTCAAAGCGGCAACTAATTTATCGGCCACTTCAGGAGCGCTCATTTCCGGCTGTAAGTCGTAAGTCGCCACTTTGGGTGACGGAACCAAAATACGTTCTTCGCCGTCGAATTCACTTTCGCGACCACCAGAGAAGAAGAACGTTACGTGAGCAAATTTTTCAGTTTCGGCAATACGTAATTGTTTTAATCCAAGGCTTGAAACATACTCGCCCAATGTGTTTTGTACGTTGTCTTTGTCGAACATTACGTGCAAACCTTTGTAGCTTGAATCGTACGGAGTCATACAATAATATTCCAATGGAATAGTGTGCATTCCTTCTTCAGGCATGTCTTTTTGAGTCAGTACCACAGTTAATTCTTTTGCGCGGTCGTTGCGGTAGTTGAAGAAAATTACCACGTCTCCGGCTTCAATCGTTGCCAATGGTTTTCCAGCTTCATCAACTGCTACAATTGGATTTACAAATTCATCGGTTACACCGGCATCATACGACGCTTGCATAGCTGCAACCACATTAGTAGTCGTTTCACCAACGCCGTTTACCAGTAAATCGTACGATTTTTTCACACGATCCCAACGTTTGTCACGGTCCATGGCGTAGTAACGGCCAATGATAGAAGCGATTTTAGTGGTAGAAGTTTTGGTGTAAGAGTCTAATTGTTCGATAAAGCCTTTTCCACTGCGTGGGTCTGTGTCGCGTCCATCCATAAAGCAATGAACAAAAGCTTCAGTGTCATATTCTTTGGCAATGTCGATCAATTTCAACAAGTGGTCCAACGAGCTATGAACACCACCATCAGAAACCAATCCTAAGAAATGGATTTTCTTTTTGTTGTCGCGGGCGTACGAATATGCACTTATAACTTCCGGGTTTTGCATGATGCTGTTGTCGCGGCAGGCAATGTTGATTTTTACCAGATCCTGATAAACAACGCGTCCGGCTCCGATATTCAGGTGACCCACTTCGGAGTTACCCATTTGACCTTCGGGAAGACCAACATCTTCGCCCGAGGCTAAAAGTTGTGAGTTTGGATAGTTTGCAATCAACGAATCCCAATAAGGCGTTGGAGTGCTGTAAATTACATCGGCCAGGGTGTGGTTTCCGATACCCCAACCATCTAAAATCATTAATAATGCTTTTTTGCTCATAATATTCTGAATTTTATAATTTTTATACGATAGCTAATACCTTCTGTTTTCGGGGTGCAAAATTACTTATTTTTTTGCACATTTTCAATCTGTTATTACCAATAAATCAGCAAATCCTGTGAAATTCAACAAATACAGTTTTTTTGAAATCTAAAGATTATCTTTGTGCGTCATTAAATGTATATTTTTTCATTTTTCAACTAAAAATAAATGTTTGTTGTTCTCTCTTGCATGATTGCGGGAATAGCTGTTGGCTATCTTTTACGACGCTGGAAAATCCGGTTTATCCACCGATTGATTCTAACGCTTATCTGGCTGTTATTGTTTTTGTTGGGATTGGAAGTAGGTGCAAACGAAACGGTTGTACGTCAATTTGGCAAACTTGGATTTGAAGCTTTTTTATTGGCTGTGGGCGGCACGTTGGGAAGTGTTATTGCGGCCTGGTTGCTTTGGTTGGGTGTACGCAATAAAATGGTAAACAAATGAAAGGAAGTTTGATTATATTGTCTTTTTTTGCAACAGGATTGTTGTTGGGGATTTTTCGTTTGTTCCCGCCAGAGGTTTTAAATTATGAATTCGACTTTTATGTCCTTTGTGCGCTTATGTTTTCGGTAGGACTCAGCATTGGAAATGATCCGAATTCATTCCGCCAATTTCGCAGGTTGAATGTGCGACTCATTTTTCTGCCGTTAATGACCATTTTAGGGACTTTTCTGGGTGCAATTGTTGTCAGTTTTTTTATCCTGAATCATACTCTTACCGAATGTCTTGCTGTTAGTTCCGGTTTTGGATATTATTCTTTGTCAAGCATTTTGATAACACAATGTAACGGTATTGAACTCGGTACTATTGCCTTGCTTTCAAATATAATACGCGAAGTGATTACACTTCTTTTTGCTCCATGGTTGGTCAGATATTTCGGCAATCTGGCGCCAATTTCAGCCGGCGGGGCAACCACTATGGATACCACTTTTCCTATTATTGTCCGCACTTCAGGCAAGGAATATTCTGTAGTTTCAATTTATCACGGTTTTGTACTGGATTTATCGGTGCCGTTTTTGGTTACTTTGTTTTGCAGTTTGTAAAAACGAATTCTCATTTACATTGAGGGTGTAAAAAAACACTATAAATTAAACTGTGCACTAAATTATTTTGTACTTTTGCAGAAAGAATCAGCGATTTCAATGAATCTGGATTGATTAATGGTTTTGAACAATTCAGTTGAAAAAGGGTTTTAGGCATAACGTCTGAAATTCATTTTCTTTTGTTGAAACTCCTGGGTTTAATTTCTAAATTCATGTACATGAAACGAGTCCCGTTTAAGCGGGATGAGTTCCATACGACCTTAAAAATTAATTGTTAATCGTATGAAAATAATCATAGTTGGAACTGCATTTCCGTATCGTGGAGGATTGGCTACATACAATGAACGTTTGGCACGCGAATATGTAAAGCAGGGAAATGACGTTGAGGTCATAACTTTTACAATGCAATATCCTGGTTTTTTATTCCCCGGAAAAACGCAGTACTCGTCTGAATCTGCTCCGACTGATTTGAAGATTTCGCGCCGGATTAATGCCACAAGTCCATTGAACTGGATTTCGGTTGGTAAGGAAATCAGGAAGAAGTCGCCTGATATGGTTATTTTTTGTTACTGGATGGCGTTTATGGCGCCTTGTTTCGGAACTATTGCCCGTTATGCGCGTGCTCCGAAAACCAAAATGGTAGCTGTAATTCATAATATGATTCCTCATGAGCCTACCATTCTTGACCGGCTTTTCCCCCGTTATTTTGTAAAAGCAATGGATGGTTTTGTAGCTATGGCTGACTCAGTTGTGGCTGATATAAATAAGTTTGATAAGGACAATAAGCCCAAGGCTGTATCGCCGCACCCTATTTATGATCATTATGGAGCTTTACTAACAAAAAAAGAAGCTGCGATTAAACTCGGGCTGCACGAACATAAACCCTATATTTTGTTTTTCGGTTTTATACGTCACTACAAGGGGTTGGATTTGTTGCTCGAAGCTTTTGCTGATAAGCGTTTGCGTGAATTTCCGGTGAGGTTGATTGTTGCGGGCGAGTTTTACGAGAATCCACAACCGTATCTTGAATCAATTATTCAGCTAAAACTCGAAGGGTTGGTTGAATTACGTACCGGGTTTATCCCCGATAACGAGGTCCGAAATTATTTTAGTGTGGCCGATATCATTGCGCAACCTTATCGTTCCGCCACCCAAAGTGGTGTTAGTCAGATTGCTTATCATTTTGAAAAACCAATGTTGGTGACCAAAGTGGGAGGCCTGGCCGAAATTATTCCGGATGGAAAAGTGGGTTATGTAGTTGATGTGGAGCCTCTGCAAATTGCAAATGCATTATATGATTTTTTCTCAAAACAACGTGGAGAAAAAATGATTGAAAATATCAAACTCGAAAAACTAAAATTTGCCTGGTCGGGTATGACGGAGGCTATAAATGGTCTTTTTGAACAAACAAAATAAAATGCAGAAGTCATAGGTTTTGCATTCTAAACAATGGTAGTTTTGAGATTCTCAAAACTACCATTGTTTACTTACAATATTCATATTCTCAATAACACTCTTTAATTTTACTATAAGATGGCAAACGAAATTGTAGAAACCCCGATGATGAAGCAATTCAATGAGATTAAGGCAAAGCATCCCGATGCAATTTTGCTTTTCCGTTGCGGCGATTTCTACGAGACTTTTTCGACAGACGCTGTTCATGCATCTCAGATTTTAGGCATTACACTAACTAAACGTGCTAATGGTGCCGGGAAAACTATTGAGTTGGCCGGATTTCCACACCATGCGCTGGATACGTATTTGCCAAAACTGGTTCGTGCGGGTAGGCGTGTGGCCATTTGCGATCAGCTTGAAGATCCGAAACTGACCAAGAAGATAGTAAAGCGCGGTGTGACTGAATTGGTTACTCCGGGTGTTTCATATAGTGATACTACGCTGAATCACAAGGAAAATACGTTTCTAGCCAGTGTTTATCTAAATAAAAATCAGGTTGGCGTTTCCTTCCTCGATATTTCTACCGGTGAATTTCTTGTTGCCGAAGGAACGGCTGAATATGTTGATAAATTATTGAATAGTTTTGGCCCGAAAGAAGTGCTTTTCGATCGCTCAAAGCGTAAGGATTTTGAAGCAAATTTTGGTACAAAATTCTTTACATATGCGCTCGAAGACTGGGCTTACACGCCTGATTCTGCCAATGAGCGATTATTAAAGCATTTTGAAACCAAGAATCTGAAAGGTTTTGGTGTAGATAATTTGCCGAATGGTGTGGTTGCTGCCGGAGCAATCATGCATTACCTGGATCAGACACACCACCAACAAACAGGACACATTACTCAACTTTCACGTATTGAGGAGGAACGTTTTGTGTGGCTCGATAGATTTACAGTTCGGAATCTTGAGTTATACGGTTCTATAAACGAAGGTGCCAGCACTTTGCTGGATGTGATTGATAAAACCATTAGTCCCATGGGAGCCCGCATGCTGAAACGTTGGGTGGCTTTTCCACTGAAAGATGTGAAGCCGATCAATGAACGTTTGAGTGTGGTCGAATATTTTTTTAAAAATACAGAGCTAAAACATTTGCTCGAACAAAATATAGCCTTGATTGGCGATTTGGAACGTATTATTTCCAAAGTGGCGGTTGGTCGTATTAATCCGCGCGAGGTGGTACAGCTGAAAGTGGCGTTGCAAGCCATTGAACCGATAAAGCAAACTTGCTCTGAAACAGATAATGTGACTTTGCGCAAAATTGCCGATCAGTTAAATGCATGTAAAGTCATTTCAGATAAAATAGAAAAAGAAATTTCCAACGATCCGCCTAACATGGTGAATCGTGGCGGAATTATCCGTCCTGGAATAGATGCCGATTTGGATGAATTACGTCAGTTGGCTTATTCTGGCAAAGATTTTCTGCAACAGATTCAGGAACGCGAAAGCCAGGAAACCGGTATCCCAAGTCTGAAAATCAATTTCAATAATGTGTTCGGATATTATATTGAGGTGCGCAATATGCATAAGGATAAAGTGCCTGAAACATGGATTCGTAAGCAAACGCTGGTGAATGCCGAGCGCTACATTACGCAGGAACTGAAGGTGTACGAAGAGAAAATTCTTGGAGCTGAAGAAAAAATCCTGTCGATTGAAACCCGTTTGTTCAATGATTTGGTCTTGGGTTTGGTGGATTATATTACGGCTATTCAGTTAGACTCTAATCTGATTGCACAGCTTGATTGTCTTTTGTCGTTTACCAAAGTTTCGGCTGAAAATAAATATGTTCGTCCTGAAATTACGGATACCGATGTGCTGGAAATCAAACAAGGCCGCCATCCGGTAATTGAGAAGCAACTTCCGATTGGCGAAAGTTATATTTCCAATGATGTTTATCTGGACAGCCAGTCACAACAAGTTATTATCATTACCGGGCCAAATATGTCGGGTAAATCGGCTTTGCTCCGCCAGACTGCTATTATTACGCTCATGGCTCAAATCGGTTGTTTTGTGCCGGTTGAAAGTGCCAAAATTGGCGTAGTGGATAAAATTTTCACAAGGGTAGGGGCGAGCGACAATATTTCGCAGGGAGAATCGACCTTTATGGTGGAAATGAACGAAGCTGCCAGCATTTTGAATAACCTGTCGAATCGTAGTTTGATTCTTTTTGACGAACTTGGACGTGGAACAAGTACGTACGATGGTATTTCCATTGCCTGGGCCATTGTGGAATATATCCATGAGCATGGAAGCTGCAAAGCCAAAACACTTTTTGCAACACACTATCACGAATTGAACGAAATGGAAAAATCGTTCCACCGCATTAAAAACTTCAATGTATCAGTAAAAGAAGTGGATAAAAAAGTGATTTTCCTTCGCAAACTTGTTCGTGGCGGAAGTGAGCACAGCTTTGGTATTCATGTGGCAAAAATGGCCGGTATGCCACAAAGTATTGTGAAGCGCTCGGAACAGATTTTGAAACAACTTGAAACCGACAATCGTCAGACTGGTGTTGCAAAGCCAGTTGGCGAAATTGCCGAACAGCGTGAAGGTTTTCAGCTCAGTTTCTTCCAACTCGATGATCCTGTTTTGGAACAAATCCGTGACGAAATAAAAAATCTGGACATTAATAATCTGACTCCGGTGGAAGCGTTGAATAAGCTGAATGAAGTGAAACGAATTATTACCGGGAAGTAAATTGCACACTCTTGCTGCAACTGTGTCATTAAATTGGTATGTTTATACATTTTGAATCGCATAAATGTATTACTATAAATTTTCTGTCCCAAAATGTTATAAAAACACATTTTTGATGGTCGAAACTAAAAAAAGTAGTACTTTTGTGCTTCCATTTTTTAAGGGGTAAAACTATCAAACAAATATATTATTTATTAGTATGAAAAAACATAATTTTAGTGCGGGTCCTTCTATTTTGCCACGCGAAGTTATCGAAAAAACAGCTCAGGCGGTATTGGATTTCAATGGTTCGGGATTATCTATTTTGGAAATTAGCCACCGCTCGAAAGATTTTCAGGCAGTAATGGACGAAGCAGTTGCTCTTTTCAAAGAATTGTTGGATATCCCTGAAGGTTATTCGGTAGTTTTTCTGGGAGGTGGTGCGAGTATGCAATTTGCCATGGTTCCGTTTAATCTTTTTGAGAAAAAAGCAGCCTATTTAAATACAGGTGTTTGGGCAAGCAAAGCCATGAAAGAAGCCAAAGGTTTTGGAGAAGTGGTAGAAGTTGCTTCATCGAAGGATGCTAATTATACATTCATACCTAAAGATTTTGTAATTCCTGCTGATGCGGATTATTTCCATATCACTACAAATAATACGATTTACGGAACTGAATTGCACGTGGATTTAGATTCACCTGTGCCATTGGTTGCCGATATGTCTTCTGATATTTTCTCACGTCCATTGGATGTTTCTAAATATGGTATTATCTACGGTGGTGCACAAAAGAACTTAGCACCTGCAGGTTTGGCTTTTGTTATTGTAAAAGATGAATTGCTTGGAAAAGTATCCCGGTACATTCCAACAATGTTGAACTACAAAACACATATTGCCGAAGGATCAATGTTTAACACACCTCCTGTATTGCCTATTTACAGTGCTATGGAAACATTGCGTTGGCTGAAAGCAAACGGTGGTTTGGTAGAAATGCAAAAGAAAAACATTGCGAAAGCCGAATTGCTTTACAATGCTATTGACAATAGTAAAATTTTTGTAGGAACTGCTGCTAAAGAAGATCGCTCATTAATGAATGTTTGTTTCGTAATGAAACCTGAATATGCAGAATTAGAAGGAGCTTTCCAGAAATTTGCTCAGGCAGCAGGTATGGATGGAATTAAAGGTCACCGTTCAGTTGGTGGTTTCCGTGCTTCTATTTATAATGCAATGCCAATTGAAAGTGTCCAGGCACTTGTGGATTGCATGAATGAATTTGAAAAACAAAACGCATAAAATAATCTGACAATAGGCACTTTAGTGCCTATTGTTTTTAAAATACATACCTATGAAAGTTTTAATTGCTACTGATAAGCCGTTTGCCAAGATTGCAGTTGACGGAATTCGTACAGAAGTTGAAGCAGCCGGTTTTGAATTGGCTTTGCTCGAAAAATATACAGAAAAACAACAATTGCTTGATGCAGTTGTGGATGCTGATGCTATTATTATTCGCAGCGACATAATTGATGCGGAAGTAATTGCCGCTGCAAAGCAATTGAAAATTGTTGTTCGTGCAGGAGCCGGTTACGATAATGTTGATTTAGAAGCTGCTAAGGCTGCCGGAGTTTGTGTGATGAACACCCCGGGCCAAAATGCTAATGCTGTGGCTGAATTAGTTTTCGGTTTGTTGGTTTTTGCAGTACGCAATTTCTACAACGGAACTTCAGGAACTGAATTGAAAGGTAAAAAGCTGGGTATTCACGCTTACGGAAACGTAGGTCGCAATGTTGCCCGGATTGCTAAAGGCTTTGGAATGGAATTGTATGCTTTTGATGCTTTCTGTCCTGCTGAGGTTATAGAAAAGGATGGTGTGAGTGCAGTATCTTCGGTTGAAGAATTGTATGCTGTCTCAGATATCGTTTCGTTGCATATTCCTGCTACCGCAGAGACCAAACAATCTATCAATGCCAAATTGCTAGGATTGATGCCTAAAGGTGCTGTGTTGGTAAATACTGCCCGTAAAGAGGTGATTCACGAAGCTGAAATTCTTGAGTTTATGCAATCTCGTCCTGATTTCAAGTATGTAACTGATATTGTTCCCGGAAACGATGCCGAGATGAAAGAAAAAGTGGGTGGCCGCTATTTTACTACACCTAAAAAGATGGGTGCTCAAACTTCGGAAGCGAATATCAATGCCGGGATTGCCGCTGCAAAGCAAATTGTTGATTTTATTAAAAACGGTAACGATCGCTTTAGAGTGAATAATTAACCGATATTTTTGTTATTATAGTAACCGCCTCAAAATCATTGTATTTTGAGGCGGTTTTTGTTCTAATTTGGTGTGCGGATTTTTGAATGTTTGTTGTGATTTTGAACCTTTGAATGCTAAAAATCATTATAGATTTAATAATGGTATAAATCAGGTAATCTAAAGCGGCAGAAAATGAAGCGATTAGTAGTTCTGTTTTATTTTGGTTTTGTTCTAATTCAAAGTTATTCGCAAGTGCAATGTGTAAATCGTATTGATACGGTTTTAAAAAAAACGGATTTGCCAGATTCTTCTTTGCAAAAAAAGTATTCGCCAGAACTGTATACGGTACGATTAAATCATTGCAACGCACCATTGGGAAATAAGATTCTAAGAGGCTTTGGATATAGTCTGGGTTATAACCTGACAATGGGTGCTTTTTTGTTGTTGGCTCCCGATAATATTACCATGTGGGGTCGCGATGATAAGTTTAAACTGTCTGTTATCCAGAGTCAATATCAAAGTTCTTTCACAAAGCCACCGGTTTGGGATAAAGATCATTGGTATATAAATTATGTGGGACACCCTTATCAGGGCGCTTATTATTACAATAATATGCGATCTCAGGGTGCTTCTGTACTCGAATCTTCGCTGTTTTGTTTAGGCCAAAGTATGTTGTGGGAGTATGTTTGGGAAGGCGGAATGGAACAGCCGAGTATTCAGGACTTAGTGGTTACTCCTGTGCTTGGTATGGTGGTTGGCGAGTTATCGCATGATGCTGCAGTGAGAATGGGCAAAAACGGATATGTGTGGTATGAAAAGGTGTTTATCTGCATTATTAACCCGACTTATGCCATTAATAACGGATTTAAACAGAAGCGTAAGCCGGTAAATAATAGCGTTTTCTAAACTCTCCTGTATTTGAATAATAATAAGAATTTTTCTTGTGACTATTCTTTTGATATTTAAGAATAGCAAAAGTGATAGCGGTAGGATAATTTGTGTGTAATCGGTATAAATTTAGTAGATTGTGATATTTGTATTGCATTGGTTGACCAATTTATTTTTATTTGCTGCACATTTTTCGTATCTTTGTGCCGAAATTCGGTTCGGGAAATCAAACTCTTTTGATTTTAAATTGTTTGATAAAAGAACTATTAACAATGTAAATATGGGTAACGATTTATTAAAAGGTAAACGAGGTATTGTATTTGGAGCGTTGAACGACATGTCCATCGCCTGGAAAGTTGCTGAACGCGTGGTAGAAGAAGGTGCTATTATCACCTTGTCGAACACTCCGTTGGCTGTACGTATGGGAACAACTGATGAGTTGGCTCAAAAACTTAATGCTAAACTTATTCCTGCTGATGCCACAAGCGTGACAGATTTGGAAAATGTTTTTGCTCAATCTATGGAAGCCCTTGGCGGTAAAATTGACTTTGTTCTTCATTCTATCGGTATGTCGCCTAACGTTCGTAAAAAACGCCTGTACGACGATTTGGATTATGATATGTTGACCCAAACTTTGGATATCTCTGCTATCTCTTTTCATAAAATGCTTCAGGTTGCGAAAAAAATGGATGCTATCAATGAGTGGGGTTCAGTAGTAGCACTTTCGTATATGGCTGCTCAACGTACTGTTTTCGGTTATAACGATATGGCCGATGCAAAATCAATACTTGAGTCAATTGCCCGTAGTTTCGGTTATATTTATGGTCGCGAACACAATGTACGTGTGAATACTATTTCTCAATCTCCAACTCCAACGACTGCCGGTAGTGGTGTAAAAGGAATGGAAGGTTTACTTGACTTCTCTGAACGTATGTCGCCACTAGGCAATGCCACTGCTGCCGATTGTGCAGACTATTGTGTTGTTATGTTTAGCGATCTAACTCGTAAAGTGACTATGCAAAACCTTTACCACGATGGTGGATTCTCAAGCATGGCTATGAGTTACCGGGCCATGGAGCAATATAACAAAAGCTTCGAAGAATTCCGTGACGAAAACGGTAAGGTTATATACGGATAAGCTGGCCTTGCATTTGATAATTCTAAACAAGAAAGAGATTGAATTAATCTTCAATCTCTTTCTTGTTTTTTTTGTTATTCCTGATTTACACTTTTTATTTTCCAACTCGATTTAAGCTGAAAATTTACACCTACGCTTAAAATAAGTGGATTGTAAGCATAATCTATGTTTGAGGTTGGAAGAGATAATCCAAATTGATTGATAATTTTAATATATTTCCAGCCGTACTTCAGTGTTAATACAGGTTCCAGGAATGTTTTGCTGCTTCTGGTAGGTGCATTGCTATCAGTTGTTTTCTCCATAAAAATAAATACAGGCCTGATGGCTAAGTTGGCATCAAATGCCTCACTGGCTGAAATGGTTATTGACGGTTGGATGAATAAACGCGTATAGTTCCCATTTATGGTTGTTGCTTCATCCCATACATTGTCAAAAGTTTTTGCTTCACCGAGTCCGTATCCTCCATAAATGTCAAATAACAGATTCTTTGTAATTGGCTTATAATAGCCTGCTCCAAACTCTAAAAAATTATAGGAATTTGTAATGGATGAATTGTCAGAATTCGAAGTTTTACCTCCGGCATAATTTATCATTAGTCCTACATTTTTCACAGGAGAATAGGCTGCCTGCAAATTTACGTTGGATAATCCTAATGATATATTCCCACTTAAATCATTTCTGTCTGTAAGCATAGGTGCATTTACTTGATTAGGTAAATACAATAAGTGGCAACTACTGCTCGCGAAAGAAAGCAGACAGATGATTAACAGGTTTGCTGTTTTAATGTGAAGTGTTTTCATAATATCGATTTATCTCAATAGTATAACACTAAACAGGTATTCTTTTGTTCAAAACATTACAGATACAGAGCCCATTTCTACTTGATTATTTTTATTGCCCTATCGGTATTTTGCTCAGGTATTTAATTGAACTGGTATTTGAATAATCGTATTGATAAATGCCATCATTGGCAATCATCATCACAATATTATTGTATGCAATTACGTCAAATCCGTCCATATTAGTAAAATGTGCAATCCTGTTCGACATTAATGTTTGAGGAGTGGTTATATTGTATATTTTCAATCCATCATCGCACAGAAACAGTTTGCTGTTGTCAATGCCCAGCCCTTTCGGATTGGTCATGTTGTACGAAACCAACTGTTTCGGATTTTTTACATCCTTTACATCGACGATAAATAGCTCGTTGGTGTTTTGCCCGCAGTTATTTCCCGAGCGCACAGTTACGTAGGCAAGGTCATTATCCACCACAACGGGGTCGCAACCGTAGGCATGTGTTATAGATGATTGGTATTCCGGTTTTAGGGGGTTTTTTACAGAGAAAATCAACATCCCGGTAGGAGTTCCCATAAACATATTATCCTTGTAGCTGAATATCGTTTCCACATTTCCCCAGAGATAGGTGTTTTCAGCCGCCTTTTTTGGTTCGGAACCAGTAAGGTCAAAGATATTCATTTGGTTGTTTATGACAGAATATAAATGATCGTTGTAAATGGTGAAGCGCGACATAGACCCATTTATGCCCGTGCTGCCCCCATTTTCGGCTGCTGATACGGCTACATCATCCAAGAATAAACCACCTCTCCACCAACCACCGGTGTAGTGGTTTACATCTTCGGTTCGTTCGGTCAGTTTCCAGCCAATGACAATTCCCTGGCGTTTTTCGCCATAGCACTGGGCGTAATCAATTCCATATTGATTTTCGGTCATTGGTAAGGCGGTTGGGAATATCGAATCCAGTCGGCCTTTTAGTTCAGGCAGAGCAGGATTTGTGATGTCGAACCATACCAGATCAATGTACGAATCGGCATACAATTGTCCGTTTCGAATGGCTAAATCAGCATTTCCCATTAATTGAATGAAACCAACTATATCAGGATTCTCGGGGTTGCGGTTGTCTATAATATGGATGCCTTTTTCCGGTTCTGAAATGTACAGGTAGTTATTGTAAAAGCACATCTTGCCCAGATTCGTAATTTTTTGAGGTTCGGTGCTCACTTTTACGGAATTACGGAAAGTCTGGGAGGGCATAAAGATCGGTTCGTTTATTTTGTAGGTAACCGTTTCGGTTATCCTATCTTCGCAGCCGGTAAGTGCAAATGCTACCAAGCTGAATAAAAACATAATCTTTTTCATAACCTTATAAATTATAATGTGTTAGTGTTTTTCAACATTTCCCATTTTGCCAATAAAGAGAATCACGCCAGTACTTTTTTCCCTGATTATATAGATAAATGGTTTGTTTACCCGAAATACTGGATTCATCGGTAAGGAAGTTTTAATAATCTCGACGACAGTAACTGCAGCTGCTTCGGTACCTTCTTCGGTTACTTCCACGTATGTGTCGTGAATTACCCTTGATATAAGCAAGTCGTCGTTGGCAATGCCAGTGAAGTCAGCCGGACCATCAAAAGCCAGTTTCATGCCCATATTCTTTAGCTCGTCATTCAATAAAAATTTATTTTTTGTTTTAAATCTCGGCATATAAACATCCACTTCCTGTTCAGTCATGTTTTGCAGCGTATTATTCCAACTTTCAACAGTTGTGCTGTTCAATACATCGGCAGTTGTTTTCCCTTCGTTCGGCAAGATAACCGTCATGCTGAAAGCTTTATTGCCATAAGGCATGTCCAGATATTGTGCTTTGTCATCCAAGGCGTAGTTAAACGTGTCTTTCTGGTACATCATGTTGACTTTTACCTGTTGTTTGGCCTCGTTTGTAAAAGTGCTTTCAACGGTCTTTTTAGTATCGAACTGTTTCCTCCATATACCTTTGAAATAAACGGCGTTTATCAGGTACATGACAGCATTGCCGGGGATTTCATCAAGTACGTTAGTGATCAGGTTGTTGGTTTTTCGTGCACACCAGTTATTGATGGTGTCTTTCGCCCATACCTGTGCGAAGTCTATTTCGCGTACTTCCGCATTGAAATAATTGGTGTTTATCTGCAGAAAATCAGTTTTTACCTCATAACCTTCCCGGTACCAGATTGAATTGGCAAGGCTAAGCTTGGTTGTCGGGTCAATAGCGGGCAATGTGCTTTGCATAACCTTATAGTAATCGTTGATGTCGGCGGCCGATAATCCACTCATTTTAAGAGCTGTTTCCATTTCGGTTTTTGTGTTGCCGTTGGCACCGTTCCAGGTCATACCAAGGGCAATGCTTACACTTAGCGGTGAAACGAATACATTTGTTTCTCCGGTTGTTTCAATAGTTTTCTTGAATAAATCAAAGGCAAATTCATTGTCTTGTGCAATACGTTTTTCAAGTCCAACCCGTAATACTATTGGTTTTGCATCTTCGGGTACCGGAAGCGGATCGTTTTCGTTGGAACAACCAAACACTAATAAAACGATTGATAATAATTCAAAAAGCTTTTTCATAAGATTCAGGGATTATAGGGTTAATGTGTTTATGAGTTTATCTGGTTCTAAATGCAACCGGTTTGTTTGTGGTGGTTAGAATTGAAACCTGAGTCCGGCTGATACTCCAATAACAACCGGTTTATCAGTTCTTGCACTAACAGGTTGATTGTTGTTAAAGAAATAAGAGAATTTAGGTTCAAAATAAATTCCGATATTGCGTTGCAATTTATATGTGGTACCTACACCTCCGTTAAGAGACCATTGCAGCCCATCGATATTTGTGTTGGCAGTAGTAGTAAATACCTGATTTCCTATGTGCTGGTTTTGGATGTATATGGATCGCAATCCTTTTTCAACCATGGCTCCGCCGGAAACATACACTTCCCATTTCGGTAATTTCCATACCCGGGCTACTAAATTCAGGGGTATGCCCATATAATGAAGTTTCAGGCTGGCGTCGTAATCGGAAAAATTATGTTCTTCAAATGTCGAAAGCAGGTAGGTGTAAACAAGGCCGCTTTCGAGGCTGAATGTCCCGTCAAGGTTCATTCTGGCAACAAGGCCGAATGATAACGGGCTCATGAAACTCTGTTGCGAAAAATCATTGGGTGCCATTATGCTTGTATGGTTTGTTTGGGCTGCCACAAAATATTTGTTCCCAATATCTGCCGTTAGGAATTCGTTTGTGCCAGTCATTGATGTGCTTCCACCTGAACCAAATGCAGCTGCCAGTAACCATTCCTTTTTATTTTTTGTTTTGGCTGCCGACTCAGCTTTCGTTTCTTCAATCAAGCTGTTTGGGATATATTTCTTTTTTGCAATAGCAAATGCAGAATCTTTGTTTGAAATGGAAGTTGTGGCATCGGCAATTTGATTATTTATTACGCTGGTGTTTTGAATAATCTCAGTCTGTTTATCTTGTTGTGTTGAATCGGGTGTAATTGCCTGATTAATTGTCAGGTTACTTTCTGTTTCAGTTGTAATTGATCTAGTTTTGATCGATTCGGTGTTTTTTTGTGTTGCCGTTTTATAACTGGCGCTAAAAGTTTTTTCAGTACTGTTCCCAGTACTATTTCCAGTAATTGTTCTGTAATTTAGGGCTTGTTTCTTTTGATTTTGTACTGTTGCTGTAGACTGTTGCTGACTGGTTTTATTTTCTGATTTGTTCACATAAATGTTAGGCTCGGGAGCTGGGCGAAGCGTAAACAATAATGCCAAGGTGGCTACAGCTGCCCCACCGGATAGCCACCACCAGAACGGAATGACTTTTTTCTTTTTATTTACACTCATGCGCGCCTCAATTTCATTCCAACATGCTGCATCAACCGGAGATTCGTGGTTTTCCAGTTTTTGCCGTATGCTTTCGCTGAAAACATCGGGTTGGTCGGTATATATATTGTTGTTTTGCATTGTGTTTGCTGATAGCTTTCTTATGAATTAAATAATGTCAGGACCGTTTTTTGTAATATTTTTCGTGCTCTCATAAATTGGGACCGAGAGGTGTTCTCGTTGATGTTTAAAATAGAGGCAATTTCAGCATGTGAATAACCTTCGATAGCATACAGGTTAAAAACAGTCCGGTAGCCGTTGGGTAATTTTGAAATACAAGTCATTAAATCGTTTGCAGATATTCTGTCCAGCGTTGAAACATCCATATCTTCAATGGAATAATTATGCTCGTCAATGCTTTCGCTTTGTTTTAAAGCATCGTTTTGCCTGAGATATTCAAGGGCTGTTGTTACAAAAATCCTTCTGATCCAGCCGGCAAATGAACCGGCTCCCGAGAAAGTGTCTATTTTTGTAAAGACTTTGATAAAGCCGTCCTGCAATATGTCACGGGCTGTTTCCCTGTCGGTTACATAACGGATGCATACGCTTAGCATGGCAGATGCATACAGCTCGTAAACTTTTTTTTGAGCCCACGGTTTTCCGTCAATGCATCCTGCAATCAGTCGTTGTTCGTCCGTTATTGCATTCTTCAATTCCATACTTTACCCTTTAGATGATAAGTAATATCTAAACGTTGCATCGTTAATCAGATTAATTGTTGTAAAAATACAAAAATCACTCATTTTAATACAGTTATTGAATTAAAATGTTCAGGTTTTGAGCTGTTTTTTAATGGCGGACAATAAAACAGACTCCCATTTCCAATGGAAGTGGGAGTCTGTTTTATTGAGCAAAAGAATTATTTCAGCCATTTATCCAACCATTCAAAATAGGTACGTTGCCACAGAATTCCGTTTTGTGGTTGTAAAACCCAATGATTTTCGTCAGGGAAAATAAGCATTTCTGCCGGAACGCCACGCAGGATGGCTGCGTTAAATGCTGCCATGCCTTGCGAAGCGAGAATGCGGTAGTCTTTTTCTCCATGAATAACCAAAATCGGCGTATCCCATTTGTCTACAAACAGGTGAGGTGAATTGGCGTACGAACGTTGTGCTATAGCGTTGGTTTTGTCCCAGTATGCGCCGCCCAAGTCCCAGTTAACAAACCACATTTCTTCTGTTTCCAGGTATTGTTGCGGGAGGTTGAACATGCCATCGTGCGACAGGAAGGCTTTGAACCGTTTGTTGTGATGACCTGCCAGCCAATACACCGAGAATCCGCCGTAGCTTGCACCCACGCAACCCAGTTTGTCTTTGTTTACATAAGGTTCTTTGGCCAAAGCATCAATCGCCGAAAAATAATCGAGCATGTTTTGGCCACCGTAATCACCACTGATTTGCTCCAGCCATTCCATGCCAAACCCTGGCAATCCGCGGCGGTTTGGCGCTACAATAATATAACCGTTGGCAGCCATTAATTGGAAATTCCAGCGGTATGACCAGAACTGGCTTACGGTAGATTGTGGACCGCCCTCACAGAAAAGTAAAGTGGGATATTTTTTGTTTTTGTCGAAATGAGGCGGATATATTACCCATGTAAGCATTTGTTTGTTGTCGGTGGTGGTAATCCAGCGTTCTTCTACTTTGCCCATTTCCAGTTTGTCCAGAATCTCTTTATTCTCAAACGAAAGCTCGGTTTCGGTACCTGATTTAGGATCGATTGAATAGATTTCGTCCGGCTTGCTCATGGAATGTTTCACGCCAATGAGCTTGTTTTTTGCTTCGGCTACGAATCCGTAATCGTGTACACCCTTGGTGATTTTAGTAATTTTCTTGTCAGTTATATCTGCACGGTAAATTTGGGTGACGGCGTGCCAGCAGCTTACAAAATAAATCGATTTGCTGTCGGAAGTCCAGCGCAACCCTGTAGAATTCTGATCGAAACTAGCCGAAAGGTCTGTTTTTTCACCGGTTTCAAGATTCAGAATAAATAGCCGGTTTTTATCAGCTTCGTATCCATCGCGTTCCATGCTTTCCCATGCCAGCCATTTGCCGTCAGGCGAAAAAGTCGGATTTTGGTCGTAACCCATCATGCCGGCAGTTTTATTTTCTGTCTTTTTTGTTTCCAGATTATATAAATAAATGTCGGAATTGGTTGAAAGGGCATATCCTTTGCCTATTTTCTTGCGGCAGGTATAAGCCACTGTTTTTCCATCCGGACTCCAAGCTAGCTGCTCGATGCCGCCAAAAGGTTTCATCGGGCTTTCGAAAGGTTCACCTTTTAACAGGTCCATTTCGTTCTCAATTTTATCGCCATCAAAATCGGCCACAAAAGGATGAGGAACAGTTTGCACCCATTCGTCCCAGTGTTTGTACATTAAATCCTTCACAATAATCCCACTGGCTTTGGGCAGGTCCGGATATTTATCAACGGTACGTTCGCCATATTTTACGTCGGTTACAAAAAGGAGTTTTGTTTCGTCAGGTGAGAATGAAAAATCATTTATGCCGCCTTCCCGATCGGTGATTTGCTTGCGACCGCTGCCATCGGCTTTCATTGTCCACAATTGCATGGTTCCGGTTTCAGATGATAAAAAGGCAATGTGTTCGCTATCTTTCATCCACTTGGCGGCTGCTTCGCGTGTGCCGGTTTCAGTAATTTGCTTCTTGCCGGAACCGTCCGTGTTCATTACGAAAATCTCTGAGTTTCCTTTGTTTTCGACCACGCTGTAGTATGATACGCTGTAAAGGACTTTAGTCCGATCCGGTGAAATCTGCGTGCCGGCTACTCGTCCGAATGACCAAAGTACCTCAGGAGTCATAAGACCATTTTCAATTTTGGGATTTTGTTTCCCGATTATCGGGCCTTCATCATTTTTGCTGCAAGAGGATGCAGCTGCTACAACGGCTATCGCCATAATACTTGTTTTTAATAATTTATTCATTCTCTCTATGTCTTTTGTCTGATATAATTTCAATGATTTTTTGTATTCATTTTTCTAATTCACAAAAGTAGTTTTTTTGAATGAATATACAATAAAATCAGTTACTTCCGCTTTACTAATTTTAAGTCCAATGTTTAATGTTTGTGTATTTTTATGAGTGCGTTCTAAACATTAATCTGAATTATTTCGTTTGAAATAACATAAATAACAAGATTATGAAACGAGCATAGACGCAGGCATTTATCAAAATAGCTTATAATCTCGTATGTGAGTTCTCCGTCAGTTGACGGACAAGTTATGTGACAACTTTAAAAAAATATTTACACATGAAACGAGCATAGACGCAAGCGTTCACCAAAGACCTTGAAAATCCGGTATGCGAGTTCCATACGACCTTTAAAAAACAATTATTATCGTATGAAAGATGATTTTGCACATAGGGCTGCCGAGTGGGATAGCCCTGAAAAAACGAAAATGACAGAGATATTTGTGGCTGAGATGCTGCAACTAGTTGATTTGCAAAAGAACTGGAAAGCACTGGAAATTGGTGCCGGTACCGGTTTGGCCGGAATGCAGCTTTTGTCGAAGGTCAGCAGCATGGTTTTTGAAGATACTTCAGCCGCAATGCTTGAAGTGTTGAAGGAAAAACTGAGTGCTGGCAGCCCGGTGGAAATTGTACATGGGGAAGTGTATGATTACGAAAAACAAGATATTGATCTCGTTTTTTCGTGCATGGCGTTTCATCACATTCCTGATATTGAGAGGACGCTAAAGCATTTGGCTGCTATTACAAATCCCAATGCAACGATCGTGGTAGGCGACTTGCTTAGCGAGGATGGGTCGTTTCATCGTTTTGAGCCAATTCCGCATTTAGGGTTCGATCTGCAATGGTTGACCGATCAATTCAAAAGTGCCGGATTCAGTGTGTTGACTGCCGAGCCATATCATATGCTTCGGAGAGAACGGACTGAGGGTGTTATAACCGATTATTTGCAGTTTATCCTGATTGCACAAAAGATATAAAAACTGGAATAGTTAATTTGCATGAAATGGTTGTTTCTCTTTTCATGCTAAAGTTTTTGTTAGAAATCCCCGATCCAGATTGTAATAGCGTAATTTGGATGGGGATTCTTATTATTTTATATGGGAGTTAAAAAAAACGGGGGTTAACATTGGCTAATATTTAAATTAATATATTTAACTAATAAATTATAATAAATCGCACTTTATTCTGTTTTTATAAGTGGGATTAACTTTAATGTGTTAAAGCAGCCATAATTTCAGTTATATTATTAACCTTTGAAGTAAATAATTGTAAATAAATTATATTTTTAATAAACTTTTTGGCTTAAATAACGTTAATATAGTGATTGTGCGTTGTTTTTATGTAAATTTGCAGCGTTATGAAGAAAACGACAATTTGGGTGCTTATTATTTTTATGCTTTTGACATTTGTGGGACTTATAGTTCTGCAGGCGCGTTACGTAAGGGTTAATGCGGAAATGATTGAGGAGCAATTTAATGATAATGTTCAACGAAGCTTGTTTCAAACGGTGAGTTTGGTTGAAGAAAATGAGGCGCTGGAATATCTCGGACAAACGCTTGAAGGTGATGATTACAGAAGCAACAATAATAAACTGTTGAGTTTGGATGCTCAGAACATAAAGCTGAAAAATAATATTGACAGCGTGGCGGAAAACCTAAAGTTGACGTCAGAACAACTCAATCGTCCGAGTATCCGCTTGTCGACCGGGCATGGGAAAGCCACTATTGAAGAAACCTCGCGTTATCTGCAGGAAGAATTTCAAAAAAACTTCTCGCGTTCGAAAACGATACTTGACCAGGCTGTTTTTCGTTGGATGAAAGAGACCGAAGAAAAGGAGATCAGTGACCGGGTGAATTTTGAAGAACTTGATGGAATTTTGAGTAAAGTTCTAATTAATAATGGGGTGGAATTGCCTTTTTTTTATTCTATTGTTGATAAACAGGGCAAGGTTATATATAAATGCCATAAAGATATTCATCTGGGTGTAGTTAATTCGCACAATAATGTATATACGCAAAAGCTGTTTCCTTTCGAGGATTCGAATAATGTAGCTTATTTGCAGGTTATTTTCCCGACAAAGCAAAATTACATATTCAGTTCAATGAATTTGCTTTTACCTTCAATAGCTCTGGTGTTACTTATTTTTATTGTGTTTGTGGTTGCTCTTATAATTATTTTCAGACAAAAGCAACTGAATAACATGAAAAATGATTTTGTAAATAACATGACTCATGAATTGAAAACGCCAATATCCACTATTTCGTTAGCTTCGCAAATGTTGCAGGACTCGGGTGTTGGAAAGACACCGGAAACGTTGAAACATATTTCGAATGTTATTCGCGACGAAACCAAGCGGCTAAGTCTTCAGGTTGAGAAAGTATTGCAAATGGCTGTTTTTGAGAAAGATAAATCGATGCTGAAGCTGAACGAAATAAAAATAAACTCACTTGTAGCCGATATTGTGAGTAATTTCTCGCTGAAAGTAACCAGTAAAGGTGGAAAAATTACTCCTAAACTTCAGGCAACAAACGATTTGGCATTAGTCGACGAAGTGCATTTTACGAATGTGATTTTTAATTTAATGGACAATGCGCTAAAATACAGTGATAAGCCATTGCTGCTAAATATTGAAACATGGAATGAGAAAGATAATTTGCTCATTAGCATTGAGGATAATGGCATTGGCATTAGTAAAGATGATGTAAGGCGTATTTTTGAGAAATTCTACCGGGTATCTACCGGTAATGTTCACAATGTAAAAGGTTTTGGGCTCGGGTTGGCTTACGTTAAGAAGATTATTACAGAACATAAAGGCTCTATCAAGGTAGAGAGTGAATTAAATATCGGAACTAAATTTATTATTACAATACCAACACTAAAAAATTACAATTATGACTGACGAAAAAGTAAAAATCCTGTTGTGCGAAGATGACGAAAATCTTGGCATGCTTCTCAGAGAGTATTTGCAGACAAAAGGGTATGATGCAGATTTGCAACCCGATGGGGAGGCCGGTTACAAGGCTTTTTCAAAGAACAAATACGATTTATGTGTTTTCGATGTAATGATGCCTAAAAAAGACGGATTTGCATTGGCTGCTGATGTACGTGCTTTAAATGCCGATGTGCCTATCATTTTCCTTACTGCAAAATCGATGAAAGAAGATATTTTGCAGGGATTTAAATTGGGTGCTGACGATTATTTGTCAAAACCATTCAGCATGGAGGAGTTATTGTATCGTATTGAATCTATCTTACGTCGTGTAAAAGGTAAACGTGCGAAAGATGTGGTGGCTTACCAAATCGGTGCTTTCCTGTTTGATGCGCAAAAACAGCTTCTTACTTATGAAGGTGAATCTAAAAAACTTACTACAAAAGAATCTGAATTATTGAATTTGTTGGCAGCTAATGCTAACAGCATTCTGGAGCGCAACTTTGCTTTGAAGACTATTTGGGTAGACGATAACTACTTCAATGCACGCAGCATGGATGTGTATATCACAAAATTACGCAAATTGCTTAAAGATGATCAAAACGTAGCTATTATCAATATCCATGGTAAAGGTTACAAACTGATTACTCCTCAGGTAAAAGAAGATTAAGAGTTGATTAAATATCATTTGTAAAAAAAAACCGCCCAAAGAGCGGTTTTTTTTGTTTTTTGCAGATTTGCTGTGTCCCGAAATTTTTTCTGTCAGAATCTTTTCTCCAGTTCATCCTGGGTGAAAATCGTCATAATTTTCTTGCCATCGGGTGTGAAATTGTGATTGGCGCAGGCAAAAAGCCGGTCGATAAGATCGCTCATTTCTTCTGTGGAAAGTCGTTGCCCGGATTTTAGCGAAGCCGCATCGGCAAGGGTTAAGGCGATAGTTTCGTGAATGCTGGCTGTCGGGTCTAAGGCTGTAGTTTTAGCTTTGTCCAGCATTTCAAGCAATAAATCAATCACACTCCCGGTTCCCACGTGCGATGAAACCCCTTTTACGTTGTACGAATTGTTTCCTAAAGCCTCAAACTCAAAACCGATGTGTTGTAAGTCCGATAAAATATGCTCAAAGAACAAGGCGTCGTCTGCGCTCAGCTCCAGCACTTCTGGAAAAAGAACCTGCTGCGAAATACCCTGCGAGTTTTCAATCTGATTCAAAAATAAATCAAACAAAATACGGGTGTGTGCCCGATGCTGGTCAATCAGAAGCAAACCTGATTTTATTCCCGTAAGAATGTAGCGGTTCTTGTATTGATAGTTTTCTGCCCTTGTTTCCAGATTTTCAATTACTTGTTGTTGCTCTTGATGTGTAAATGAGGGAGTTATGGGTAAGTCGGCATTAGACTCCCAGTCTATTGAAGAACTTATAGGTTCATCTTTCTTCTCAAAGTCGCCATAGAGTTGTTCCCAGTCCAGATTCGGACGTTTGTAGCTTGTTGAGCCAAATGGATTGTAGTTCGGATTGAAGTTCGTCTGTGGTGGCCGCACGTTCTCTACGCGTACATTAACCGGCATATCTACGGCTCCTTCCTGGTCGAAATCGATTGATGGAACAATATTGAATTTTCCCAACGCTTCTTTTATGGCTGCAGTAAGTATCGACCAGATGGCTTGTTCGTTTTCGAACTTGATTTCGGTTTTAGTTGGATGAATGTTGATATCGATGGTTTGCGGATCTACATCAAAATAAATAAAATAATTCGGACTTTCTGAGGCCTGGATCATTTGGTTATAAGCCATCAAAACAGCCTTATGGAAATAGGGGTGACGCATATAACGCCCGTTCACGAAGAAATACTGATTAGCCGATTTCTGCGCATATTCAGGTTTGCCAACGTAACCGGAAATTGTTACCAGATTGGTTGTTGTTTCTATAGTCAACAGTTGTTGCTGCCAGCGCTTTTTTGCGTTTTTGCCAAATACATTCTCTATGCGGACTTTATTGTTCGAAGCCGGGAGGTTGAATATTTCGTCATCGCCGTCGAAAAAGGAGAATGAGACATTGGTGTTTACCAGCACAATGCGGTAGAATTCATTCAGAATATGGCTTTTCTCTACATTGTCGCTTTTCAGAAAGCGGCGTCGTGCAGGAACATTGAAGAATAAGTTTTTTATTTGGAATGAAGTTCCGGAATCGCACTGAACCGTTTCTTGTTTAAATACGCGTGTGCCGGCAACTTCTACCAATACTCCCAATTCATCTTCCTGGCGACGGGTTCGAAGCTCTACTTGCGCCACGGCAGCAATGGAAGCCAGTGCTTCGCCACGGAACCCCATGGTACGGAGCGCAAACAGATCGTCGGCGTTTTTGATTTTCGAAGTTGCGTGGCGCTCAAATGCCATCCGTGCATCCGTTTCGCTCATTCCTTTTCCGTTGTCAACCACTTGTATCAGTGTCCGGCCGGCATCTTTTATTGCAATCTGAATAAAAGTTGCTCCTGCATCAATGGAATTTTCAACCAACTCTTTCAGTACCGATGCCGGGCGTTGGATAACTTCACCAGCTGCAATCTGATTGGCTACCGAATCGGGTAAAAGATGAATTATGTCGCTCATTTTCTTAATAATGTCTATATAAAGAATAAGTAGTCGTTTCCAACTACTTACTATTAATTATCTGCTATAAATGATTTGCTGATTAATTGAATTTGCCATCAAAAGCTATGTTCATATCATTTACGTATTGCCGTATGCGTTGTTCTTCTTCCAATTTGCAAATGAGCAGCACGTTGTCCGATTCGGCTACAATGTATCCCTTTAGGTCTTGGATCACAGCAAGTTTCTCGGACGGCAGAACCACTATGTTGTTTTCGCTTTCGTAAAATGCTGTTTTGCATTTCAAGGTAACATTCTGGTTATCATCTTTAGGCGACATTTCGTAAAGTGAGCCCCAGGTGCCCAGATCTGTCCAGCCAAAATCAGAACACAACACATGTACATTCGAAGCTTTTTCCATAATTCCGTAGTCGATGGATATGTTAGGGCAGGAAGGGTACATTTGGTTAATAAATTCCTGTTCTTTTTCTGTATTGAAAAACTCTTTTCCTGCGTTGAATTTCCCTGCAACTTCAGGCAATAACTCATCGAAAGCTTTACTTATAGTTTGCAGGTTCCAAAGGAAAATGCCTGAATTCCAGAAGAACTCACCTGTTTCGTAAAATATTTGAGCTAATTCAGCATTAGGCTTTTCAGTAAATGTTTTTACCCGGCGTAAATTAGTATCGCCTTCGTCGATTTGTATGTATCCATAGCCGGTTTCAGGGCGACTTGGTTTAATCCCCAGGGTTAGCAGGCAATCATTTTTTTCAATAAAATCCAGCCCGAACCGGAGGGTGTCCAGGAAATCTGTTTCTTTCATTATCAGGTGATCCGATGGGGCAACTATAATGTTCGCTTTGTCAGTCATGGCTTTGATGCGATTTACAGCATATGCAATACAAGGGGCTGTATTACGTCGGTTTGGTTCGAGTAGTACCTGATCGGCTTTGATTTCCGGTAATTGCTCCAGAATTAGATCCTTATAGATAACATTCGATACTATAAGAATATTCTTTGCCGGCACTACATGGCGTAACCGATCAAAAGTAAGCTGCAAAAGAGAACGGCCTGTTCCGAAAAAATCAAGAAACTGTTTGGGACGGTCGTTTCTACTAAATGGCCAAAAACGACTGCCTACGCCGCCTGCCATTATAATGCAATAATTGTTTTCCATGAATATGAAAGGTTAGAGTTTTATCTCGTGTTTATTGTGAAAAATCGTACTAAGATACTGTGTTTTTTTGAAGAAACCAAAATTTAAAACAATAAAAAAAAGGCCTGCTTCGCTAATGAAGAAAGACCCTAAAGTTAACTTCAATAAAACAAGAATATTAGAATGATATGATTCTCAATAAAGATGTTGTTTTGATTTGTTTTGAAGAATTATTTTTCAGTTATTACAATAAAATAAATTATTGCGGTGTGTTATTTCTGATTTTTTGGTTTGTATTTAAGTGCAATAGTTCGTTATTCTTTTAAATAAACTGCTGATAACCAGCAAAATAGTTTGATTTTTATTTGTTTAAGTCATTGGAAATCAGTATCTTTATAGACACTTCACCTTCTATTTAGATATGAT
>Ga0079306_1000113_pt1 | contig 96476 bp, 91 predicted proteins | sample Methanotroph_Enr_FD_79181 | JGI IMG/M metagenome (GOLD analysis project Ga0079306, IMG submission 79181) | Enriched soil microbial communities from Old Woman Creek wetland in Ohio, USA - Methanotroph_Enrichment_5 | ecosystem: Environmental > Terrestrial > Soil > Wetlands | place: USA: Ohio... | reverse complement strand
TTCCAATATGGCTTTTTATTAAAGGTTTTAATTCATCAGCAATCGCCTCTGTATATGACAGAATGGAGAACAATATTAAAAAGTAATGATATTTTGATAGTAAAAACAATTGACAATTAAAGAAAAACGGGCTATAACATCGTGTATAAGTAATGGCGGGGTTTGTAGCGTATTTGAGCGTTCTACCTCGCACCAACTTCAGTGTAACTTGATAGGAAAGTGCCCCGTAATCCGCCACTACTCATACACGTAACCGTTGTGCGTCATGCAAGAAATCATCGCTTTTAGTAATTATTATTATAAACAACAAAAATGACAAACGATAAAAACAGCCATGTTTGCCCAGTAGAAATTGCTGGAGGACTTGATAATTCTTTCAGGAAATTACTGCAAAATCCTTATAAAATAATGGAACCCTATATTATAGAAGGAATGACAGTTCTTGATTTAGGTTGTGGTCCCGGATTTTTTTCACTAGAAATAGCAAAGTTGCTTAAAGATTCAGGGAAAGTAATTGCAGCTGATTTACAAGAAGGAATGCTTGAAAAAGTACGAAATAAGATTAAGGGAACGAATTTAGAGCAAAGGGTAGAATTACATAAATGTGAAAAGACTCAAATTGGTATTACTGAAAAAGTAGATTTTGTATTAGCTTTTTATATGATTCATGAAGTACCCAGTCAGGATAAATTATTAGAAGAATTAAAATCAATTTTAAAACCCAATGGCAAAATATACATTATTGAACCAAAATTTCATGTGTCAAAGAAATCGTTTGAAGTGTTGATTGATAAAATTAAAAGCATGGGATTTGAAATTATGGAGAGTCCAAGAGTTTTTTTTAGCCGAACGGTTTTATTGACAATCAAGAAATGAAATGCGCGAACGCACAACAGCTGCTAAAATCTATTGGGGCTGATGCGCAGACAAGCAAGTTTTTCGTACTTTAGTAAAAGTTTATCGTGGGACGGAGACGCTGCTTCGAACTCCCCAACGGTTTTTAGCAGCAAACGTTAGTGGCAAAATAATGAAAAAGATTTTTATTATTATATTAGCAGTTCTATTTATTTCCTGTCATAAGGACAAGGAGATTCGTTATGATAATTTCTCACAGACCACTTTGGATTATGTGTATTTTAAAACAGGTAGTTTATGGGTATATAAAGATAGTGTTTCTGGTTATCTTGACAGTATTCGGGTAAACTCTGCAATTTTAGAGAAAAGGCATCATGGACAAATTACATCAATGGATGAATCATATGACTACGACTATTTACATATTGACTACAACAATAACTTTTATAAACTTCTTAATGAAAGCATGTCTGGACAAAGTTTTCTATCAAGAATTTATAATTGCGATAGTATTAATGTAAATTACATCTTATATCAAGAAAATTCTATGGTTGTTGGTTCTGTTCATAATATGGGGGATCGTCCACAAACAAGAACTATAAAAGCCTTCTATAACCAATTCCAAGTTCAAAATCACACCTTTTATAATGTTTATATAATTAAGATAGTCGATGGAGAGACTAACAGAACCATTGATTACTATTTGTCACGCAATATGGGAATTATTAAGAAAATAGTTTATACGATTGACTCAACAAAAACATGGGATTTAATAAATTGGAATGTAATACAATAATTACTCATTCAGCCACTAACAAGCCTAAAAAAAGTATCTGCATATAAAAAACTACTAATTGATAATTATGAGAAAACGAATTATGATTCTTGGAGGATACGGAGGTGTTGGAAAAGTAATGTCACGAAACCTTTTAATACACACTGATTCTGATATAATAATTTCAGGACACGATAATGAAAAGGCTAAGCAATTTGCAAGTATTCTCAGGATGGAGTTTCCAAATCGACAAATATTATCAAGTTATGCCGATGCTACCAAAAAGACAAGTCTGATTGAGGCATTTAAAAAAGTAGATTTAGTAATAATAACCACAACGACACCAGACTACATTGATTTAATTGCCGAAGCAGCAATTGAATCTGAAACAGACATGATTGATATTCTTGTTCGTGGCGATGTAGTTGACAAACTAGAAAAATACCGTAAAAAAATAATTGCTAATAAAAGAATTTTCATAACGCAAGCCGGATTTCATCCGGGCCTTCCTGCACCAATTATAAAATATGCACGTGACAAATTTGATACTTATAAGTCAGCCAATATTGTAATGGTTATGAACTCATTGTTCGAAAAACCCGAATCGACATATGAGATAATACATGAAATTGGAGAAGGCAATGCGAAGATTTTAAAGGATGGAGAATGGAGAAAAGCTACCTATAAGGACGCATTGAATATTCAGTTTTCAGATAAATTTGGTATTCGTCAATGTTTTCCTCTACAAATGAGAGAAATATATCCTTTACAAAAAGAATTAGGCATCTCAAATATGGGCGTATATTCTGCAGGGTTTAATTCTTTCGTTGATAACTTTGTATTTCCATTAATTATGCTTTTGCAACTTCTAAAAAAAGGAATTGGAAAGAGATTTTGTGGTAAACTAATGCATTGGGGAATAAAAAAATATTACAATCATAACCCTGGTGTCGAACTTCATTTGCAAGCCACAGGTAATAAGGATGGGAAAGACATAAAATTTACTTTAAAACTGATGTCGCACGATGCTTTTGATTTTACCGCAATTGCCGTAATTGCATGTTTGAAACAATATTTGGATAACTCAATAAGTATACCCGACTTATACTTAATGGGCAATGTAGTTGATGAGAAAAGGATTATTGAAGACTTGAAAACAATGAGTTTGCAAATTGATGAGCTATAAAAATAAATACAACAAAGGCCAGTTGGTAACATCGTATTTATTGTATTTGGGCTGATGACGCATTTGGAGTTTTTAACGCTTTTTTGTAGCTTTACTAACGTGGGATAAGAAAGCAGTTTCAAACTCCCAAACACAACAAATACGCAAAACGTTATAGCCAATGGTAGACAACAAAACCTAACCTAAATACAAACAAGAAATGAATAAACTTAAATACCTTTTGACAGTGTCGTTTTTACTAACGACCGTCATGACTTTCGGACAGACCAATACCCAAAATGCAGATGAACGACCTTACATTGAAGTAACTGGTACTGCAGAAAAAGAAGTTATCCCAGACGAAATTTACATTGGAATTATTATTCGTGAAAAGTATGAAAATAAAGTTAAGGTAACCATTGAAGAACAAGAAGAAAAACTCAAAAATGCCATCAAGGCTCTTGGTATTGACTTGACAAACTTATATTTATCAGATGCAAACGCTGACTACGTGAAAGTCCGTTGGCAAAAAAAGGATGTCTTGACAAAGAAGGATTACACATTAAAGGTTTCAACTGCAACGACAGTAGGACAAGTGTTTCAGGAGCTTGAGAAACTTGAAATTACAGACGCTTCTATTTCAAAAGTCAGTCATTCAAAACTTGACAGCTTGCGAAAAGAAGTAAAAATTATGGCTATCAAAGCTGCAAAGGACAAGGCTGACTATTTATTGACAGCAATAGGTGAACAGACAGGTAAGCCATTAGTGATAAAGGAAAATGAAATCATAGCAAATCAACAATTTGTAAATGTAAGAGGCTCACGTTCAAGTGAGACTGAATATAATTTTGATGATATGAAAATTAAATCCCTAGACAACAGCGAAATACAATTTCAGAAAATTAAAATTCAGACGAGTATTTATGTTAAGTTTTCAATTAAATGAAGACGGATAAAAACATCACCAAAGCATGAACCACAGGCTATAACAGGGGCTTTGACCAACACCTCAACATTGCGAAAATAGCAACACAATAGAAAAAATGGAAAATAGAATTAACTCATTGATTGTTACAATAACAGTATTTACTCTTCTCTCTTGTGGACCGAGCAAGGATAAAACCCAGGTATCAAAAAATAATTCCTCATACTCAGTGAATAATTCTTTAACAAAGAATGATACAATTAAAGCACCAATACTATTCCTGAAAAATGGAATAAACTATATTGATTTAAACGGAGACAATATTAACGATATGGTAATTTCAGGTTACAGAAATAATATTACAGCTCATTCATTTAGTTGTTATACATTCTACATATTTCAAAAAGACTTAAGAGAAGACAACGTGCCATGGGGAATAGTTGAAATTAATGGAGAAGATTACTTTAATATTTATACATACGAAGGGGCTGACGGAATCCTTTCCGATATCGCCTTTGTAAAAAACAATATCGGTAAATATGAACTTGTAAAGGCAGACAGAGATTTCGGAAATAGCTTTGCTGATTCAGGACGAGTAAAATTTAGCTATTATTCGCTAAAATACGACAGCCTAGAAAATAGATATTTATATGAAATTAAGTCAGCAAAGTATTCTAAATTCAAATATGTTGACGTTCATGAAGCGATATCTCAAGAGTTGAAATAAAAATTAACATAAATCAAAGAACAGCTAACCGGGGCTTTGCATCAGGCGGGTGCGGGAAAAACTTGAAACATATGGAAATTTAATTAATTTTATGGACGGGTTGACACGGCAGGCCGGTTTAAAACCCGCCTGCTGCAAAGTCCCGGAACGTTACCAGCCATTATAAAAAACTTTAAGCCATGAAAAAACTATTTATCATTTCATTCTTTTTGACAGTAACCGCAGGGACGACAATAGGCCAACCCTATAAATCAATATTCGGTGCAACACAGACTTCCTGGAATGTTGCTTTTCATACAATGCCTGACTGGGTAGAAACAGATTCTCTCGTTGTATCTTCTGACACATTGATTAATGGCCAATATTACAAAGCTGTAAATGGACAGCATGGTTTTGATGGATTCATCAGGGAGGATACTATGACCGGCAGAGCATGGTATTTAGATAAGTCATGGGACAAAAAAGAATTTTTGATTATGAATTTAAGTTTGAATGTCGGTGATACTTTTATTATGCACAAAATGGAATTCCCTGAAGATTCGATTGCAATAGTTGATTCAATAAAATATGATGGTGGCAATAAAAAAATATTCTTATCGGAAAATGACAATCCTGTTTTACCAGGTGAATGTTTAACATTTATCGAAGGTACTGGACCAAATGCCGGTATTATTTTCCAGCTCTATCAATCTTCGGTTCAATTTGGCGACGGTAGTATTTTATTATGTGCACATAAAGATTCTATTCAAACGTACACCAATTCCAGCCCATATTTTATTGGTCAATGTTTTGTGCTTTGGGGTGGTGTAGAAGAAAATCAGCTTGACAAATCTAAGCTGACTTTATTTCCAAACCCGACAAGTGACAAAGTACAAATTGATTATAAAGGAGCCCTACCCTATTCTATAGAAATCATGGATTATACCGGAAAATTTATTTCATCAAAGACAGATATTAATTCATCGCCCTTAGACTTTGACATGACTGAATATCCTCACGGAATATATTTATTAAAAGTCACAGGAAATGATGGAAAATTTGCGACAGGTAGAGTTTTAAAGTTATAACATTTTTGACAGCAAAAAATGTAAAATGAATAAATAACTGTTGGTAACAGGGGTTTGCATCAGTCGGGGTGCAGGTAAAATGTGAAACGTATGGAAAATTAATTATTTTTATGGACGGGTTGACACGGCTGGCTGGTTAAAAACCCGCCCGCTGCAAAGCCCCGGAACGCGAGCGCTCATTGGAAAAACGAAAATTTTCTATTATGAAAAATGTAAAATACTTCACTGCTGTTATAATTTTATCATTCTTGGTTTATAGTTGCAAAAAAGTTGCAACTCCAAGTTTGACAACAAATGAAGTGACCTGTGTGACACTACAAACTGCTACTTGTGGAGGAAGTATTACTGATGATGGAGGTGCAGCAATTACCGCAAGAGGGGTGTGTTGGAGCACTAATCAAACACCAACAGTTGATGATTATAAAACTACAGATGGTGCAGAATCTGGTAGTTTTACAAGCGATATTTCCGGATTATCAGAAAATACTACTTATTATGTTCGCGCATATGCGATAAATAGTGAGGGAACAAGTTATGGAGAAACTGTTTCATTTATGACTCAAAACTATGGACCAACAGTAACTGACATTGATGGTAATGTTTATCATACAGTACATATTGGTACACAGATTTGGATGATGGAGAATTTATATGTAACACATTATCGTAATGGAGATCAAATTCCGAATGTAATAAATAATTCAGCATGGAGCGGCCTTACAACAGGTGCAAGATGTTATTTGAATAATGACTCTGCTTTAGCTGCCCCGGTTGGTGGTGCTTTATACAATTGGTATACAGTTGCTGATAGCAGAAATCTTTGCCCCATAGGTTGGCATATTCCAAGTGATTCTGAATGGACAGTACTTTTTAATTATTTGGGTGGCGAAACAATTGCCGGTTTCAAATTAAAAAGCACAACATGGATACCAGGCTCTGGTAATAACAGCAGTGGCTTCACAGCGATAGCCGGTGGGTTACGATACAATAATGGGGTTTACGATGGCGCGGGTATACATGGTCTTTGGTGGACAGCAACGGAGTATAATGAGCAAAGTGCAAGGTACTGTTACTTGACATATCTTGACTCAGGAGCGCACAGTTCTTCAACCACCAAGCTTGCAGGCCATAGTGTCAGGTGTGTCAAGGATTTTTAAGCTATTAGATTATTACAGAGAAGCGATCGAATATTTTTTATAGAATTTCAAATTACAATGAGATAAAAAATGAGTAAATAACCAACGAAACGCTAACAGGGGCTTTGCACCAAGCCTGAAAAATGCCATGCAATTTTGATAACTACTTGATTATAAACAAATATATTTTAATTTCTTCTTAATTTTTACATGAAAATTCTCATTTCAATTCTCATATATGCCGGCATTGTTCACGGATTTTACATGGCATTTTTGTTAAACCACAACAAAAAGCAGAACAGTGCCAATAAATATTTAGCTATTTTGCTTTCGGTGATGAGCATAAGTATCGCTCATTCAGTTTTTGTAATTCCTGAAATTCACAAAACGCTTAACGACCCATTCAGAATTAAAGAGCCTTTTTTGATGCTCGTTATACCTTTAATTTGGTTCTATGTTAAGAAATTAGAACATTCTCGTTTTCGTTTTTCTTTGAAAATGAGTTTTCATTTTTTGCCTTTTGTATTGTTTATGTCGGTAAATATTCCGGCGTTTATACAAGGTTCAGACTCAGTTTCGGCTCTCTTTTTAACTCAAAATTCAGCCTTATTTAATGGTGCAATTTGGTCTGTTTTGCTGATTCAATATTCCGCTTATCTGTTTCAGATTTTAAAAATTACACAAAAAGTCAAAGTCAAAGCACAACAAGAGCTTTCAAATATTGAACATGTTGATGTTTCTTGGTTAAATACATTCTTGTATGCATTTATTGCTATTATCGTAGTTTTAGCTGTAATGTTTGCTGGTGCTGTTCATAATTTCGGCACAGAATGGTTGAATCCATTGGTATCGGTAGTTTTTGCTTTATCAATATTTATTCTTGGATACAAGGGATTGTTTCAGCAATCCATTTTTTCGAATTCTGATGTTTCAGAAATCACAGAACCAATTTCGGAAGAAGGAAAAAAGCCCAAAATCATTGATATTGCCATTTCTGATAATTTGAAGAAATACATGGAAGCCCAAAGCCCACATCGCGACTCTGAACTAACACTTACGTCGTTGGCAAAACAAGTAAACATGAGTCGGAATCAACTTTCGGAAGTGATAAACAGTAGTTTAGACAGCAACTTCTACGATTTCGTTAATAAATATCGTGTTGAGGATGTGAAGCAATTGATGGTTAATCCAAAGTTTAAAGATTTCACCATTATTGCTATTGCTTTCGAAGCTGGGTTTCCATCTAAGTCGACTTTTAATACTGTTTTTAAGAAATTTACGGGTCTTACTCCGTCCGAATACCGAAACGGACTGTTGTAACTATCTAAATTTCAAAGCCCAAGTTTTTTATACGTCCGGTTGGATACCTTCGGACGATTGGCTTTTGTTTTCCCAATAAGTTTGCCTCACCAATTTTAAACATAAAATTATGAGCACATTTATTGAGGTTAAAAATCTCACCAAAGTATTTATCGGCAGCGATAAACGCTTCACCGCTTTAAACGGAGTTTCTTTTTCAATTGAAAAGGGCGAACTGGCTGTTATTACAGGCAAATCGGGCTGCGGAAAATCAACACTATTAAATATGCTTTCGGGCATCGACCAACCTTCCGAAGGAGAAGTGATGATTGAACATGTTCCCATTCACAAATTTAAAGGCAGTCAGTTGGCCGAATGGCGTGGGAAAAATTTGGGCATTGTGTTCCAGTTTTTCCAACTAATGCCTACGCTTACCGTTCTCGAAAACGTAATGCTTCCAATGGAATTTACCAATAGCATTGTCCGAAGCCAGCAGAAAACCAGAGCAATGGAACTGCTCGGACGTATGAATATTGATGCTTTGGCCAACAAATTTCCGGCATCCATTTCAGGGGGCGAAAAACAGCGTGTTGCAATTGCCCGGGCTTTGGCTAACAATCCCAATTTTATTATTGCCGATGAACCAACCGGAAATCTCGACAGTGCCAATACTGCGAGCATTCATCAGTTGTTCAATTCTTTATCAGAAGAAGGGAAAACTATTGTGTACGTAACCCACGAAAAGGATACAGCACTTCGCTATTCGCGTAAACTAGAAATGGTTGATGGTAAAATTTCAAATCAATAAGCCATGAAACCAAGTTTTAAGAAAATTATCCGCGACTTGTTAAGTAATAAGAGTCGTTCGTTTATAGTACTTTTAGCGATTGTTCTTGGTGCTTTTGGCGTTTCGATGATGACTACCGCATACAATATGTTGGGACGAAATCTGAGCGACAACTATCTAAAAACCAATCCGGCAACCTTCACGCTTGTGGTCGATAGTATTTCGGACGAAGTGTTACAGCAAGCCAAACTTTTGCCCGATATTGAATATATCGAAACCCGCAACAAAATGATTGGGAGGGTAGAAATTAGCAAAAACGAATTTGTTCCTGTTTGGCTATTCGTTGTTGACGATTTGTCGAAAGTGCAAATTAATACTTATCGCCTACTATCGGGAACAATTCCAGCATCGAATAACGAAATGCTTATAGAACGCACTGGGAATCGACTTGCAGATATTTCGCTGGGAAAAAACTATCCAATTACTATTCCTGGTTTTGGAACCACTGTTATGAAAATTTCGGGCATTGTACACGACCCGGGGCAAGCGCCATCGTGGATGGAAGGTTTGCTGTATGGCTATGTGAGTGCTGGATTTGCAAAATCGATGCACATTTCAGGTATAAAGCCGGAATTGAAGTTTACTATTCGAACTAACAAATACGACATACCAACCATTGAAAAGCAAATGTCGAAAACCATTGCTTTTCTCGAAAGTAAGCATATCAAAATTATCAGAACCGAAATATTAACGCCCGGCCGACATATCCATCAATCGCAAATGGATTCGTTAATGTTTTTATTGCAAATGTTTGGCGTGTTGGCCTTAATTCTCAGTTGCTTTTTAATCATTAACATGATAATGGCAATAATGGCAAAGGAAACTCGCCAAATTGGTGTAATGAAAGCTATTGGAGCCGGGACCGGAAAAATAACTTCTATATACATTAGCATTGTGTTCATCTTCGGGTTTATTGCAACTCTTATTGCACTGCCATTAGGTTTTATGGCCGGAAGGGGGTATGCGCAATTTGTGGCTTCGATGCTGAATTTTGAATTGTTCAATCAACAGATTTCGCACGGTGTATTGTTTTTTCAAATTGCCATAGGTACAATATTGCCGGTTTTGGTTGCCTTTGTTCCTATTTATCGTGCAAGCCGAATAAGCGTTCGCGAAGCATTGAGCGACTATGGAATAGACGATGCCGTATCTCTAAAATCGGCGCACAGTCAGCGTTTAGCAAGTAAACTAAAACTCTCGAACACAACCTTATTGGCAATTCGAAACACATTTCGCCGAAAAGGTCGTTTGGTACTTACATTGATAACTCTGGTGCTGGGCGGGGCGGTTTTTATTTCGGCATTTAATATACGAACATCGCTGAAAGATACGGTTAACAGTCGTTTTACCAGCCAACGCTACGACATTTCCATGTTTCTTTCAAAAGGAATTGACGAAGCAGATTTTTGTGCTTCTCTCGATAGTTTGCCATTTGTATCGGGCTACGAAACATGGGGTTATGCCAAAGCTACCCGAATAGTTGTGGACAAACCCGAAAGCGAGTTGATGGATGTAAAAGTAGTTCCTCTTCAAACCGAATTATTTGTTCCTGAAGTAATGAGTGGTAAATGGCTTTCAGGCAATGCCAGTGAGGTGGTTGTAAATCATGTTTTTCAGGCTAAATATCCTGATGTTGCGCTTGGAAGCGAAATATCACTTAAAGTAAACGGCAAAATTCAAACATTCAAAGTGGGGGGATGTATACGTGAGTTATTTTCAGGAGCAACTGTTTACGTGAGTAAGTCGGTACTTGCCCAATGGCCTCAAATGCAAGGAAAAACAAACAGTGCACTAATCGCTTTCAAGGGTAATGATACTAATATTTCTGCGTATTCGGACCAATTAGAACAATGGATTAAAACGAAAAATTATCCGGTAAGTCTTGTATTTCGCAAAGACCAATACAAGGAGCGTGTTGTGGAGCATTTGGTCGTAATTACATCTATGCTCATTATGGTAACACTGTTGCTGATTATTGTAGGCGGATTGGGTTTAATAACCACTATGGGTATTAATATTGTTGAACGTTTGCGCGAATTATCAATTTTACGAGCTATTGGCGTAAACAACCGAAAACTTTACCAATTGACGCTCACAGAAGGATTTTTGATTGGAGTAATGAGTTGGGCATTAGCTGTTGTGGTATCTGTCCCGGTAAGTTATTATTTGGGCAATAAGTTTTTCGAAATCTTCTTTGAAACCACACTCAATTTCGACATTTCATTTACTGGAATTTTAGTTTGGTTGGCAATTATTGTGGTTTTTAGTACAGTAGCGGTTCTAATACCTGCTCGTAATGCCAATAAACAAAGTGTTAGTGAAGGGTTGAGCTATGAATAATTTTTAAAAAACATTCATTTTTATAATGGGTTGGTTGCTTCTGTTCGGAGCGCCAACCCTTTAAGCTCAAATTGTTTGATTTTGGCACTTTAAGCACATCAGGTCAGACAATACGAAACGATACTGCATTTCAAGTTATTTCGGCCGCCCCTTTTTATGTTGTAATTACTGTGACAGATATTGAAACTGGACAAACAAAAGAAATTTGTACAGATTACCCAGGTATAGAAGGTGCTATAACCAAAGACAATGGAAACGCTTTTGTCGACACCAAAAATAGAATAATTACGTTTAGATCGAAGGAAGCATTAGATAATTTTGATTTTTTGACTTCGACACATTAAAATATAAGAATTGCATTAAAGAAATCACAGTAAAAAAACTACAAAAAGATTGGAATGAAGATTATATGGCATTTTGGAATAAATATTCGGGAGATTGTCATAAATATTATGCATATTTATTATTCAAAAATGGAATCATGACCACAAGGGGCTGTATAACTGGTAAGCTTTCAATAATGAGCCATGAAGAATCAGAAAAGTATGAGAATAGAATTAATCGACAAAAATAGCCGGCCCATAACCGGGGCTTTGCCTCAGGCGGGTGCGTGAAAAATTTGAAACGAATGGAAAATTAATTAATTTTATGGACGGGTTGACACGGCAGGCCGGTTAAAAACCCTCCCGCTGAAAAGCCCCGGAACGACATGCAATTTTAAAACTCATGAAAAATAAAATCATCATTCTCATAATTTTGCTACTAGAAATGACTGGGGGCTTTTCACAAAACAATGTTGGTATTGGGACAAATTCACCTGACTCAAATGCAATTCTCGAAATGCAGGCGACAAACAAAGGAATATTAATACCTCGCATGACTGCCGCACAACGGAATAATATGTCCCCATCTCTGGGACTTACTCAAAAAGGGATGCTGGTCTTTGACAATGATTCGACAAATTTCTTTTATTGGGATGGTGTTAATTGGCGAAACATTGCAAGTGGCCCACAAGGACCTCCGGGAATAGCAAATATTCAGATGTTCAGTGTTAATGGGTCAAGTGCTGTTAATATATGTGGTTCTTCATATACAAATATTCCTGGGTTATCTTTAACTATAAATTTAATTGATTCGGCCAGGTTAAATATTTTTACAAATGGAGGGTTGCAATGGACTACATCTAATAATGGTGGGCCAAGTGCTCATATTGGTTTATTTAAAAATAATATTATGGTGCCCACTGCATATCAATCTATTGGAATTGCAGCAGTGGTCCCTTCATATAAATCTGAATCAAATTGGTGTTTTTCGTCAACCTTGATTTTGCCTGCTGGACTATATGCTTTTGATATAAGAGGTTCGGCATCTTACGATTGTTATAATGCGGGCTCAAATTCTTATTCACAATCATCACTAATCATATATGTATTCTATTAAATTTAAATAAAAATGCATATAACAAAGGCATGCTATCAGAGGGACAGCGGGGTTTACGGACAGTGTCGTTCTTTTATTTAACTTTGTGGTATTAGGACAGGAAACGGCTTCGGTCGCCACCCGAATAGCAAGCCTCGACCGTTACAGGCAATTAAAAAAAACTAAATAACTGACTAATTTTAAATAAATAGACCATGATAAAAACAGGATTAGTATTCCTTTTAATATGTGCTACCACAGGGTCGTTTGGACAAGTAATTAAAGAGATTCAATCTAAAGATGCTACTGTGGAAAATTATTTTGTCGTTGAACCAAAAGGTGACATTAAAGGAGCAATGATTCTATTGCCTGGTGGTAACTTAGAACCTGAAAGTATATTCCCAGAAACAAAATTACATGGTGTAGCATTTTTACACAATATTTTAGTTGTCACCTTATCATATGGCAAAACAACTATTTATTTGAACGACACTGTTCTGCATAACATTAATACCGTACTTACCGAAGTTATTGAAAAATATAAAATTCCAAAGGATAAATTCGTTATGGGAGGTTATTCAGCAGGTGGTGTTACGGCCTTGAGTTATACTGAATATTGTAAACAGTTTCCTGATAAGTCAGTAATAAATCCACAAGCTGTATTTACTGCAGATTCTCCAGTCGATTTAGTGGATGTTTGGTACACATTTCAAAGAGAGATAAAGAAAAACTATTCCCAAGTTGCAATGAACGAGGCGAAATACTATTTAGATAAAATGCAAACTGATCTAAAGGGGACACCATTGAATAACCTTGATAATTACATCAAACATTCGCCATATTACAATGGAGCGGAGGATGGTGGCAATGCAAAATATTTGTTAAATACAGCGGTCAGACTATATTATGACCCTGACGTTATCTGGCAATTAAAAAATAGAAGGCGAAGTTTGTTTGACATGAACGAGCTATGTGCCTCTGCTATGATAAATTATTTATTATTGAACGGAAATGATAGAGCTGAATTTATGATCGCAGATAGACCAGCGATGAGAAGTGATGGATCCAGACACCCTCATTCTTGGTCAGTTATTGAAGAAGTTGAATGCATCATTTGGATTGAGAAAATTTTGAAAATAAAATAAACTGTCTGTAACATGGGCTCATACGCCACAGGTGTTTAAGTAGTTACGTAAAATGTACATCTTTTTTTTTTACTTTTGTGCATGTTGATAGAAAGTAGCTTCGATTTCCCCCGCGTCGCAGAGCCCCAACCGTTAGCAAACATTAGAAACTAAATGATTAAACAATGTCAATAAAAGCTATTCATTTAATCAGGCTCAGCATATTGCTTTTTATAGTCCTGAGCACAAACTCTTTTGGTCAAACCTTTCAATGGGCAAAACAAATAGGAGGTGTAGGTTGGGATGAAGGGACTTCTATAAAAACGGATCAAAATAATAATGTTTATATAGTAGGACTTTTTATTGGAACAGTTGATTTTGATCCGGGCATAGGTGTTTTCAATCTTACCTCTGTTGGAGAACAAGACGCCTGTATATGTAAACTTGATGCCGCTGGCAATTTTATATGGGCGAAACAATATGGAGATAGTGCTGCTATTAACGAAAAAAGTTCTCTCGGAATAGACCACTTAGGCAACCTGTACATCACTAATTCGTTTTTAGGCACTGTAGATTTTGACCCAGGGGCAGGGAGCTTTAATTTAACTTCCCAGGGCTCGGATAGAAATATTTTTATCCAAAAACTTGATGCAAATGGCAACTTTATATGGGCTAAACAAATAGGCGTCCCGATTGTTTCTGAATCTCCAACCCCAGCTCATAGCAATGCTATTGCAATTGATGCTGGTGGAAATATATACCTGACAGGCTATTTTGATGGAACTGCAGATTTTGACCCGGATCCAACTTTCACTTTTAGTATGACTTCTCAGTTAGGTGCTACTGATATTTTTATATGTAAATTGGATACTGATGGCAACTTTGTTTGGGCGAAACAATTCACAGGCACACAGGCTCTGGGTGGAGTTGGTCATGGAATAGCTGTAGATGGAAGTGGTAATGTATATTCCACCGGGGCTATTGGTGGAAAAATTGATTTTGATCCAGGTCAAAGTACTTTTTATCTGACCACATCAGTCTCTGCACAAACGGAAATTTATATTAGCAAATTAGATCCACTGGGCAATTTCGTTTGGGCAAAAGCAATGGGCCCGGGGGAGGGTTCTTCTATTACAATAGACGAGAATAACAATATATATTCCAGTGGTTGGGCTCCCTCTGGATATATACCAGTTATCAATAAGCATGATTCAGCTGGTAATCTTTTATGGGCGAAACAACTGGGAGGATTGAATGGAAAATCCATAGCATTAGATAATTTTGGCAATGTATATACAACAGGTGGTTGTTTTGGAACAAACGACTTTGATCCAGGGCCGGGAGTTTTTAATCTTACCGGAGGAAATTCTGATTCTTTCATTAGTAAGTTAGATTCATTGGGTAATTTCGTTTGGGCTGGTCTGTTAACAGGAACAAATCAAGTTTGGGCTAATTCCTTAGCCATAGACATGAATAATAATTTATACACTACTGGTTATTTTAATGGGATAGCCGATTTTGATCCTTCTTCCTCCATTTTCAACCTAACTAGTCCAGCTATCGGTTATGACATTTTTATAAATAAGTTAGGAGCAAATGTTGTTTTTGGGCTTGAACAAAATAGTTTTGAAGAGGACATGGAAATATATCCAAACCCGACTGAGAGAAATCTTATAGTTGAATTTGACAGAGAACATGATGGATTGAATATAGTTCTTAGAAATATACTTGGGCAAGTAATAAACACAAGTTTAATAAGCACCAATAAACGAATAGAAATTCAAATTAATGAAGAAAATGGTATTTACCTATTAGAAATATCTGATCAAAAAAATCACAAAGCTGTTCTAAAAATTATTAAGAAGTAAACGTTTGCTAACAGCGTGTAGCTAAAATGGTCGAGTTAGTGCTAAATTCAGCGTTCTGTATTTATAAACATTTGTGTAACCTGACAGGAAAGTGCCTTGAAATCGGCAATTGAAAGTTACACGCAAACCGTTACCAACCATTATTGAAAAAAGTATCTCAAATATTACTTATTTTGGTGCTCATGACTTTGACTAGTTGTATGACACTGACTAAATCAATTTTCGGAATACAGGACGTAAAACCTATTTCTGACAGCACTATGGCAAACTATGTAAAACATTTTAAAATTCCAATTCAAGACAATTATTCACTTGATACAACTTACGCAAAATTCCTGTTCTCGCTTGACACGACAAAATATAAAAATCAAATAAAAAATCATTCCCAACCATTACAAGCCTTGTACTTTGAAAAGAACGGACAATTATTAAAATATTATATCAACTGTTATACGGGAGGATTTCCTACTCTTAAATGGAACAGAAATGGAATTTTAAATACATTCTTACCTCAAGACCAAGCTCCAGTAGACAGTATATTGAACCTTGACAAGCAAGTTTTATTCCTAAAGAGTACCGACAAATCAAGCCTGACAGACATCTATAATTATGATTATACTGTTTTTATCTACTGGAATCACTTTATGAAAAGGCATTCAAAACATTTAATAAAAGAAATAAGAAAGAACTGCGGGCTGGCTGACAACAAGACTGTTAAAATAATATACGTTAATAACGACAACTTTTTTGCATATATTTACAAAGATAACGATTGGTAACAGGGGCTTTGCCTCAGGCGGGCTGCGGGAAAAATTGAAGCGAATGGAAAATTAATTAATTTTATGGACGGTTTGGCACAGCAGGACGGTTAAAAACCCGCCCGCTGCATAGCCCCGGAACGTTGTGTGTAAGATTAAAAAATACAACACTTGTGAAATATATATCTATAATTTTATTGATTTCATGTATTTTTTCTTGTCAAATGATCAAGAAAAATGATAATTACAGCAAACTGAAGATTAATTTTTATTTGGACAAGGATTATTATGTTCCGTATAAGGATAAATTGAATTATGAACCATCAAATGATTCGATCATAGAAAAGAGATTTGATGTAAGATTCTCAATTTTAAATAATACTGATAGTGTTATTGGATTCTGGACTATGACGTGCGATTGGCAACAAAGTTTTTTGATAAATAATACATATATAAAGTTTTTAATGCCAGATGAATGTGATCATAATTTTCCACATCAGGTAAAGATTAAGCCTCATGATAGCATCCAGTTTAAGACTACACTTGTTAGAGACATTCAATATGATAATCCATGTAAAGGTTGTGTTGGTTGTTTTGCAGACCAAGGAAGAGTACAAACGACTAAGATTGGATTGATATTGATAGATTGTAATGGCGTTGAAGATTATTTCAATATGCTAAATGATAAAAGTAGATGGAATATAATTTGGAGCAATTCATTATACCTTAGAAAATAAAATGCTACACACAACAAACGCTATAGCCAATGCTAAATGATGAATCGTGTACTATGCAGAGACAATTCATAAATATTTTGACACTAACAGCCGTAATAGCTTTTCTTTATTCTTGTCAGACAAATCCGCACGAAGATTCTGGAAAAACAAATAGTAATATTATACAAGTACAGAATACTGCTAATTCAAATTGGCTTGACAAATTTGATTTTGACGGAGATAGTATTAATGACCATATCAACTTTGACTTTTCTGGAGGTGCACATTGTTGTTATAAAATAAATATTGTCTTAAGTAGCGACAGGGAGAAGAGAAAATTTCCTTTTGAAATGGATGGAGGTTATATTGGTGGTGTAGACAATACCCAACCTGACCTATTTGATATTCGGGATATAGACAGTGATGGGTTGCCCGAAATATTAATGCGGATACAAACATACAATGGCGTATCTGAAACCATCCCTACAAAATGGGAGACTGATTATGGAATAAAAAGCAATTATATAGTAATTGAATATAATGATGGACAAATAATAATAACGGACTATAAAAGCAAGGTACAGTCAAATCAATCGCGGTAGACAAATACCAATCTTTTACAAAATACAATCAACCATATTCCAAAACTACCTAATGGCCAAAAACTCAGGAAACCGGTGGTAGCTATTCCTAATATATTACATTAGGCAAGTTCCTCTTGGAAATTAACCTGCCAATATGTTCCCGGTAATGGGCATCTATCAGTAAAGGATTTCTATCATCCTTTGTATTTATTCTTTTCCGTATTGTTTTTCCATAAAATTGATCATGCTTAATCTTTACTGAATTTGCATTTTTCATTGTTGTGAGGATTTATGGTTCTTACTAATTTTAATTATTAACAGAAAATCATTAAAAAACCTGTGTAGATCATGCTTGTTTTACCTTGAATTTTTAATGTTGCAAAGATACATTTGAAAATTTCCTTTGAAATTAAAATGAGATTAAGCCTGCATTAATATGTCATTAAGAAAAGTATTATCTTTGGATGCACCCGGTAAAGTTGCTCAAAGTTACCTGCATATGTATAAAGACAATGATACTTCAATAAAAGATAAGAAATGAAAATTATTTTAGCAATCGGAACCGGCAGTTTTATTGGAGGCGTCTTCCGATATTTACTTTCTCAGCTTATCCAAACAAGATTCCTGTCAACATTCCCGTTTGGTACTTTTACAGTAAATATTATCGGTTGTTTTTTAATAGGGCTTGTTTTTGGATTTAGCGAAAGAGGCCACCTGACACAAGAATGGAGGCTATTTCTCGCAACAGGGCTACTTGGTGGTTTTACGACTTTCTCTGCTTTTTCAAACGAGGCAATAGGGATGCTTCGCGACGGACAATTTTGGTATGCGTCTGCATATATAGTTTCTAGTGTTGTCATCGGGCTAATTGCAACTATTATTGGAATAGCAATCACAAAACTCATTTAAAATGGAAAATAATCCTAACGCAAAACTTCTTCGTATCTTCATTGGTGAGTCTGACAAGCACGGACAACAACCTTTATATGAAACAATCGTATTTGAAGCAAAAAGGCAAGGGCTTTCCGGTGCGACAGTTACTAGAGGTATAATGGGTTTTGGCCCTAACTCCAAAGTTCATTCAACAAAATTATTTGAGATTTCGTCTGACTTGCCACTGGTAATAGAGATTGTAGATACCGAAGAAAAAATAAGGCAGTTTACTGCAACAGTTGAGCAATTATTTGAGCAGACAAAGTCCGGTGGACTGATTACAATTGAAAAAGCAGAGGTAATAAGATACAGAGCAGGAAAAATATAAAACGAAATCAAGCATTGGCTGGGATTGCCGTTGGCCAGGCAAAGTACTTCATCTTATTGTTTCGGTCTCAGTTGATAATGATTTTCTCCGGGAGACAATACTACTCATATGCCAGCCGTTAGTTGTAATTAGTAAAATGATTAGAAATGAATGAAATAGAAGATTTTGAAGAACTAAGAGCCGGAGATCCACATTATAAAGCTTTTGTTGGTCCCCCAAAAAAATATGACCTAGTTGGTGCAATGCAATTTAATTTGCTTACTTCTTTTGGATTAAGAGATTATCATAAATTACTCGACATTGGTTGCGGATCTTTAAGATCTGGCAAGATATTGATACCTTTTCTCAGGAAGGGCAATTATTATGGTGTAGAACCAAATAAATGGTTGATTGAAGATGGAATTAAATATGAACTGGGTGAAGAAATAATCGCTCTTAAATCTCCTTCTTTCAGCTATTCGTCAGAATTTGAATTTCAAACATTCAATGAAAAGTTTGATTTTTTAATAGCGCAATCAATCTTTTCACACGCATCATCAGATCAAATTGACAAATGCCTCAAAGAAGTAAAGGCGGTTATGAAACAGGAGGGCCTTTTTTTAGCAACCTTCGTTCTTGGGGAAAATAATTATTCCGGGCCTGAATGGGTATATCCTGGTTGTGTCACATACCAACACAATTACGTTATGGAAATTGTTAAAAAACAACATCTGGAAGCTATAAAAACAAAATGGCTTCACCCTAATGGTCAAACCTGGTATGTAATCTTTCACCCGTCAAACAAGAAATCTGTAAATAGAATTTTAGAAAGTCTGTTTAAAGTAAACAAGCTGGAATTTTCAATTCTTGATTTTCTAAAAAAACAGAAATTATTTAATAACAGAATCACAAGAAAAATATTTTCGAGCACACACTTATCGGAAAATTAATTTCCGGTGTTGATAGCACGCTGCAAGCAAACAATACATTTTTTGATTTGTCTTGGATTTACCCCGCTTTTTACCTTGACAAAAAGTTATTCTGGTACATTCGCCTGCAACCTTTCATATATTACTCCATAAAATAAAAACACCGACATAGCCATTTAAAAAAAATATGTGAAAAATGTTTCATATTAACTAATATCATATAATTTTGTCAAATAATTCAAATATGATCAATCAATTATGAAAACAAAACTATACAAAAAAATTATTTTTCTTTTACTGCTGCTGCCAATGTTATCGTTGGTTGCTTACGCGCAAACTGAAAATAAAATTGTCACAATTACCGATCCTCTTGATCCTAGTAAGGCTCTTACATATACCGGAACATACGTATATCAAGGGACACGTTCTTCCGGGGGAGCAGGGCCTGTACAAGTCAGACCATTTTATAAAAATGGCACTTATTATTTATACGCAGATTACTATTCAGGAAGCAGTGATTTCCCGAATGGTTTTGCCTGGTTTATTACGAATAATATTTTAACAGTAAATCCGCCGACATGGGTATATTGGGGATGGGACGGAACAAGCGGCATGGATTATCCAGAAGAATGCACCTGGTGGGGTGATTTTAGTGGCAATACCGTGACCATAACGGTAACCAATGCGGTTTCGGGTGTAGCGCCTTCCGTTACTACTATGGAAGCCTCGCTGGTTACAACTACTTCAGGAACGATGGGTGGAAACATCACTGCCGACGGTGGCGCAACCACTGACAGGGGATTTGTATATTCTTCAACAGATGCTACTCCAACAATTGGTGAACCAGGAGTAACCCAAATTACGAAAGGAACTGGTACAGGCGCTTATACAGAAGTTGTCTCCGGTTTAACCCCCGGTGTAACTTATTATTACCAGGCTTATGGGCATAATACTTACGGGACGAATTACGGCACTGTAAAAAGTTTTACGACACCTACAACCAGTGCGCCGAATAAAATTGTTACGTTTGCTGGCGTGGCAAATGGAATTTATGTGTGGATTGGCGAATATTACGGAAAACCCGCCTGGAAACACCAAAGTTTAAATTACTGGCTTTATTACAGTAAATATGGCATGGCTTATCCCGCTGACCATTTCTGGTATATTGATGATGAATTAAAAGATGAACATGGGGCTGAGGATTTTAACTATGACCATGTAGATGCGGCCACTTGTCCTTCATCCGGATGGAGATATCCTGATAACAGTGCAGCTTCGGTTATCATTGCTGATTATCCTCAAATTGATTTCACCAACGGATCAGCATATAGTCCGGGTAATCCCACAGCAGGTACTAACAATAATCCAATTGGTCGTTTTTATCTTGATGCTGATGTAGCAGGAGCGTCACTGACGGCTGTCACAATTAATGCAGCTGGCAGCAGGACTGGAACTAACACTTTAAAACTTTGGAGTTCAACTGATGCTACCTTTAATTCGGGGAGTGATGTGCTATTAAATAGTCAATCCGACGGAGCAACTGTTGCTTTTTCGGGATTCAGTTCCTCCATCTCAGCATCGGGAACCTACTATTTCGTGACAACAGATCTCGCTTCCACGGCAGCAGGATCTTACACATTAACAATAGGATCAAAAACTAATTTGACCTATAGCGGAGGCGCCAGTTCAACTGTTTTCTCCAACGCACCATTATCAAGCGGGACTATCACGCTACTAGGAATCGGTGAAATAAATATTACCGGAAACAGCACCACAATTGCCGATGGTGATGTTAGCCCATCATCAACAGACCACACCGATTTTGGCAGTCAAAGTGTCTGCTCGGGAACGATCACCAGAACCTATACCATACAAAATGAAGGAGGAGCTGATCTTACCATCAGCACTCCAACACTTACGGGAACTAATGCAGCTGATTTCAGTATAACAGCTAATCCGTCAAGCCCTGTTGCTGCAGGGGGTTCAACCACCTTTCAGGTAACATTTAACCCCTCTGCCACTGGAACCCGCACTGCAACGCTGAATATTGTAAATAGCGACAGTGACGAAAACCCTTATAATTTTGCGATCCAGGGAACAGGGACAGATCCTGAAGTAAATGTTCAGGGAAATGGAGTTACGATTGCTGACGGTGATGCAACACCCAGCACTACCGACTTTACCGATTTCGGAAGTCAGGATGTATGTTCAGGAACTATTGTCCGAACCTTTACCGTTCAAAATACAGGAACTACAAATCTGACTTTATCAAATCCGGCAATTACCGGAATCAATGCTGCAGATTTCAGCATCACTGCAAATCCTGCCAGCCCTGTTGCAGCAAGCGGATCAACCACGTTTCAGGTAACCTTTAACCCTTCGGCTGGCGGCCTGCGTATTGCAACAATTTCATTTACAAACAATGATTGCGATGAAGCAACCTATGATTTTGCGATCCAGGGAACAGGGATTGACGGAACACCCGCCATCACTGGAACAACACCGGGATCCCGTTGCGATGCCGGAGCTGTCAGCCTTACAGCTATAGCCAGCTCGGGGACCATAAACTGGTATGATGCACCTACCGGAGGGAACTTCGTTGGCTCAAGTTCCCCGCTAACCACACCTGATATTTCCAGCACAACGATATACTATGTAGATGCAACAGTCGGCTCATGTGTTTCAACCAGAACAGCCGTTACGGCAACCATTAACCCTACCCCGCTTGCTGATGCACCCGCCGATGTAACCATTTGTGATTCCTATACACTTCCCGCACTGTCAGTTGGAAATTATTTCACCGGAACAGGAGGGACCGGTACAGCATTATATGCAGGAAACACAATTTCTTCCTCTCAAACGATTTTTGTGTATGCAGAAACCGGAACTACACCCAACTGCACCGATGAAAACAGCTTTGCGGTTACTATTGTCCCCACTCCTGTTGCTGATGCACCTGCTGATGTAACCATTTGTGATTCGTACACACTTCCCGCACTGACAGTTGGAAATTATTTCACCGGAACAGGTGGAACCGGTACAGCATTATCTGCAGGAAACACAATAACTTCTTCTCAAACGATTTTTGTGTATGCAGAAACCGGAACTACACCCAACTGCACAGATGAAAACAGCTTTGAGGTTACTATCAACCATGTTGCCACTGCCACTGATGTGATTAATAGCTGCGATATCAATTATACCTGGATTGATGGAATTACCTATAATGCAAATAACAATACTGCAACTTACACCATAGCCAATGGCGCTGCGAATGGTTGCGACAGCGTGATAACATTAAACCTCACCATAACTGCGATCGATGCTACCGTGAACCTTTCGGGTATCACATTGACATCCAATGCCGCCGGAGCTTCTTATCAATGGATCGATTGCGATAACGGTAACTCACCTGTTGCAGGAGAAACCAGTCAAAGCTTCACCCCTGCGGTGGAAGGAAATTATGCAGTGATTGTCACCATGAACGGATGTTCAGACACTTCGGCCTGTATTAACATCACCTTTGTCGGGATTGACAACAATACAACCAATAGTCAGTTGAATATTTATCCCAACCCGAATACGGGCCAATTTTTTATTGAATTGAGCTGCCAGTCACAAATAATCATTACAGATGCTTACGGCAGGGAAGTTTATTCAAAGGAAATGAATCAGGGGGAAAATTTTATTGACCTCAACGATAAAACAAATGGGGTATATTTCTTGAAAGTGATGTACACCAACCAACAACTTGTATGTCGGTTGGTGATCAATAAATAGTTTTTACCGATGTTATTATTAAATCCTCTATTTGAAATATCAGATAGGGGATTTAATTTTTATTGGAAAATGAGTATTGAAATACAGGGCAGAGGGATTGGCAGAAATAAAGCGCACCAACATAAAGCAAATGGCCGTTGTTGAGCTTTAAAAAGTAATCTTTGGCTCAGCAAGCAGCTGCAATGTTGTGCCGCAAGCAAAAAAAACAATATGCATATTAACATTGCATATTACAATAAAAAAGACTGGAAACAATTTCTGGAATCAATTGACGACAGAGACAGTATGCATGACACTTGAAAAGAATGGCATAAATCATTTCTAAAAACTAAAAAAGAATTAATTTCACAAGGATTTATTGTTAAAGACTGTGTCGTTGATATTGACCTTTTGACAAATTACTGCAAAATGAAAGGTATTAAAAACGACAGCATAACACGTGTCTGCTTTCACACCGCAGATCGGAACAATTTGAAAGTTTTGGAAAAATTTGAAAGTAATGGGTATTTTAATATAAAAATGTTGTAATCGCTACGGCTGGTATGGGGCGAAAAGAAGCCTGCGGACCGTTAAGTTTAATAATTAAAGGAACTTATTTCAATGAGTGTTTTTCAATACAAAATTATAGATAAGCAATTTGAGTTTAATAAGGGAAAAAACCTTTTTCGCGATGGGATACTTAATTCATTGAGATTTTGCCCTGAGACATTAGAGGCCATAGAAAAGCTAGATTTAATTGATGCTGAAGCTGCAAATTTATTGATTGATTATTTAACCAATAGAGCTGTTCAGGAATTTTGCAAGATCAATCAATATTACACCTTTGATAAGCAAGCGCTGGCGATTCTAAGGAACTTGTACGTTGTTTTATTTACAAATATAAAAAACCGTAATTCTTCAATTGAGTCAATCGCTGAAAAGCATTATGATAAATTAATAAAATGGTTGCAGGAAACGAATCCATTTGCAGAAAAGATTTATACCGAAAAAGGTGAAATGATAGAATCGGTGGCATGTTCAGAATATAGCCCTGACCTGCAGCTTAAAATTCTTCAAATAAACCTTGACCAAATAATCGAACCTGTTTTGGATATTGGATGCGGCAAACAGGGAAACCTGGTATTATTTTTACGCCAAAAAGGTATTGAGGCCTATGGATTTGACAGATTTGCATTTGACAATCCGGCCCTTAGTAATTCGGATTGGTTTGAATATGAATTTATAAAAGACAAATGGGGTACCATAACCAGCAATCTTGGGTTTTCAAATCACTTCCAACATCATCATTTTCGTAAGGATGGGAACTTTATTGGCTATGCAAAAAAATATATGGACATTTTGAGTTCGCTGAAAACAGGAGGCAGTTTTTATTATGCCCCGGATTTGCCATTTGTTGAACAGTATTTGGATGAAAATAACTATCAATTGACAAAAAGCAGTATCGGAGTATATGAATTTAAATCGACTAAAATCAAACGATTAAAATAATGAAATTAGAAGACCTTGGATATAATAACAATCTTGAGAAATTCATAACGGACAACAAACTAACAGATTTTGAGACAGGCCGTGTGATCGCTGAACACAGGGAACGGTATATTGTCAGGACAGATAAAGGAGAATTTGAAGCTGAGATTACCGGCAACATACGTTTTTCGGCCAAAGGCCGTGAAGGTTTTCCTGCTGTGGGCGACTGGGTGGCTTTAACAACTTATGATGATGATTTTGCAATAATCAATATGATTTTTCCGAGATCCTCAATTATTAAAAGACAGGCAGCAGGCCAAACCGGGGAGATTCAGATAATTGCAACAAACATTGATTATGCTCTTATTGTGCAGGCGGTTGACAGGGATTATAATGTCAACAGGCTTGAAAGATACCTGACCATCTGCAATTCATCAAAAGTAAGCCCCATTATCGTACTCAGTAAGATTGATTTAATAAATGAGTCTCAGGTTTCTGAGATATTGGAGCATATTAAAGCCCGGATTGATAATGTGCCGGTAATTGCAATAAGTAACGAGTCTCAGGAAGGTTATGATAACATAAAACAGATTATTGAAAAAGGGAAAACTTATTGCCTGCTTGGCTCTTCAGGGGTTGGAAAATCAACATTATTAAATAATCTTTCCGGAAAATCCATCATGCGAACTGATGCCATAAGCCTTAGCAACAATAAAGGCAGGCATGTTACCAGCCACAGGGAATTAATCATTTTGGAAAATGGCGGAATAATCATTGACAATCCCGGCATGAGAGAAGTTGGTATTGCCGATTCAACAAGCGGATTAGAAATCACTTTCGACAGGATTCTCGGCTTTTCCCAAAATTGCAAGTTCAAAGATTGCACACACACCAATGAAATAGGTTGTTCAGTTCTTGAAGCCGTTGAAAAAGGAGAAATTGACAAAGCCTCCTATGAAAATTACCTGAAAATGGAGAAAGAAAAATCGCATTTTGAATCAACTGTTGCGGAGAGACGAAGAAAAGATAAAGAATTTGGGAAATTTATAAAAAATTATAAAAAGGACAAGAAAAGAAACAAGTTCTAAGCACAGCCTGAGCTCAGAAATAATAAATACCAATATTTTTAACTAAAACCTGATGTTTAATATTTTTTCTAAAAAATGTTATACTACCCTCGGATCAGCATAAATCGGCAGCTTTGCCATCTTTTCAACTTCTATTCCCGGAAAGCCGTAATCTTCCACTACCTTGCCTAAAATCAGGTATACGCCACTGCCTCCGAACGGATAGGCTTTCAGGCTTTGAGGAAAATGCGTGGTATCAAAAAAATTGCCTTCCTCATCCAGGAATGTCCCGAAAGCCATGGTGTCGCCCCGGATGGTGTGCACCCATTTATACGTCACGTAATTGCCCACCATCCTTACTTTTTTATTCACAAATTTCGTCATATCCCTGGCCATACAGTTGCCTCTGTAATTGGTTTTCAGCATATCAAAAGCCGAACAGCTCACAGGAAATTCAAGCAGTTCTATCTCATCGTAGGCGTCTTCAATTTTGTTATGCACCAGTTCGGGTATTTCCCATTCAGGGAGTTTTACCGTAAACATAGCAGGCGGGTTGTTATGATCTTTGGAGCGGTCTTTATCAAAAAGCCGGTATGCCTCCCACAAAAGCTGCCGTTTATTCATACCCGTGAATCGTAATGCATCAATGCGTATCAGGATACGCAAGGCATCCATGTTGATGTTGGTCCTGATAATAAAATCATCAAGGCTTTTGTAAACGCCGTTTTGCTCCCGTTCTGATACTATCGTGTGGGCAATGGGAGCCTCCAGCGATTTGATATGGACAAACCCAAGATACACATCGGTTCCGTAAATGGTAGTATAATAAATACTGTTGTTTACACAGGGCAGCAATATCTGCCCACCGGCCTTTTTAGCTTCGTTCACATACACCCGGGTGTAATAAAAACCTCCGAAATTATTGATCACTGCTACCATAAATTCCAGCGGGAAATAAGTCTTGAGATACAGGCTCTGAAAACTTTCCACAGCATAGCTTGCCGAATGCGCCTTGCTAAAACTGTAACCGGCAAAGGATTCTATCTGACGCCACACTTCCTTACTCAATTCAACCGGATAGCCCATCTTTTTACAATGCTCAAAGAATTTATCTTCAATTTCGAGCAGGTGTTTTTTATTCCGTGATTTACCGCTCATCATCCTGCGCAGCACATCGGCATCAGCCAGGTCGAGCCCGCCAAAATGATGCCCGACCTTTAGCACATCTTCCTGGTAAACCATAACGCCATAAGTTTCCTTCAGCTGTTCTTCCATGACAGGATGCAGGTATTTGAACTTACCGGGGTTATGAAAACGGAATATAAATTCTTTCATCATGCCGCTGCGTGCCACGCCCGGCCTGATGATCGAGCTGGCTGCAACCAGCGTAAGATAATTATCGCAGTACAGTTTCTTTAACAAACCCCGCATGGCCGGGCTTTCAATATAAAAACAGCCGATGGTGTCTCCCGATTTTAACTGCATGCGCACATGCTCATCAGCCTTGAATTTCTGCACTTCATGCACATCTACTTTTTTACCGCGGTTCCTGTAAATAATTTCTGCCGCATCTTTAATATGCCCTATCCCCCGCTGGCTGAGAATATCCAGCTTTTCGAAACCGATATCTTCGGCCAGGTACATATCAAAATGCGTGGTAGAAAAGCCCTTTGGCGGCATGTCCAGCGCGGTGTAACAAGTTATCGGCTCTTCAGAGATCAATATACCTCCGGCATGTATCGTACGGATGTTGGGAAAATCTTCTATCGAATGATAATGATCGAGGATATCCCTGCAGATCTCGTTTTTATTAAGCGGAGAGTCCGGGTATTTTATAAGCCGGTCGATATCTTCTTTAGGCAGCCCGTAAACCTTACCCAACTCACGGATGATCGAACGGTCTTTGAAAGTGGACATGGCTCCCAGCAAGGCCGTATGCTTTCGTCCGTAGCGTTTGAAAATATATTCCGTGACATCATCACGCTCTTTCCAGCTGTAGTCTATATCAAAGTCGGGCGGTGACTTGCGTTTGGGATTAAGAAAACGTTCAAAGTACAGATCAAGTTCGATGGGGCAAACATCCGTAATGCGCAGGCAATATGCCACCACGCTGTTGGCGCCGCTTCCTCTTCCCACATGATAATAGCCGCGCTGCATGGAATACCGGATGATGTCGGCAGCAATAAGAAAATAGGCAGAGAATCCCAGCTTGTCAATGATCTCAAGTTCTTTCTGCACACGGCCAAGCGCAATTTTATTCGTTGATCCATAGCGGTATTTCATGCCATCGAAGGCCAGTTTTTCAAGCAGCAGCTTATCATCATAAATACTGCCGGTATAGCTTTTTTTATTCTTTATGCTTTTAAAATCAAACGTAAACGTGCAGTCATCAAGCAGCCTCTCCGTGTTTTTTATTAACTGCGGAAAATCTTCAAACTTCTGCAACAGTTGTTTTTTGGGGATAAGATGCTCATCGGTACCGGCCATCTGTGACTGGTTGAGCTGCGAAAATAAAATGTTATGGTCCACAGCCCTGAGTTTCTTATGCGCTTCGTATCCCTTAAAATCAAGGTATGTCAATGGCTGTAGCACGACAAATTTTTGCGGGCCGGCCTTTATTTCATTACAAAGCCTGATAAGCTGTGATGAATGTATCCCGATAAATTCATTCTCCTTTAAGTCTTGTACTTTTATTTTTCCGGAAGGATAAATTACATAACAATGCATGAAATCAGGACGTACCGGCAAGCTTGTTCTGTTTATGTTGCTGCTGGTCATCAGCTCATTGATCTCTTTGTACCCCACGTTGTTTCTTGCCAGCGCAATATACAGCAATGTATCACCTTCACGAAACTCCATCCCGACGACAGGTTTGAGGTTATTCTCAAAACAAAGTTTTACAAACTCCAGCACACCCGACGAATTGTTGATGTCGGTAATCGCCATTGTTTCATAGCCATTGCTGATCGCGGCTTTTACAAGGTCTTCGTTGGAGATCACCCCGTATCGCAGGCTGTAATATGAATGTGCATTAAGAATCATGTTTTGCTTTCATATTGATGCTTCGCATGATGGCCTTAAATCCGTAGCGGTTGCGTATCCTGTCGAGCGACTGGTACAAATTGATCATTTCTTCCGTGTCTTCGTAAAGGTTGATCTGAGTGAAACCGGACACCAGGTTGCTCAAACGGACACCGATCAGACGGATGAGCACCCTTCTTGAATAATGCTTCTGAAAAAGTTCAAGTACTTTGTTAAGCAGCACGTGATCGGATGCCGTATATGGGATTCTGCACTGAAACGTATGTGTCTGGAAATCCGAATACCTTAGTTTAAGCGTGATACAACCGGCTACTTTCTTAGAACTTCGCAATTCATAAGCAAGCTTTTCCACCATTTTCAGCAATACCCGCTTGAGCTGCTCCATATCCGTCGTGTCTTTGTCAAAAGTAGTTTCGTGGCTCATGCTTTTTTGCTCAAAATAGGGAATAACGGGGCTGTTATCAATGCCATTAGCTTTTTTCCAGATGACCTGGCCGTTTTCGCCCAGCACTTTTTGCATCATCAGCATCGGCATCTGCTGAATGGTGCTTACTTTTTCGATGCCCATGTTCCGCAAAACCGTGAAGGTCTTCCCTCCTATTCCCGGTATTTTCTTAATGGATAAAGGCGCCAGAAAAAGCCTTTCTATTCCGGTATCCACCTGCTTTTCCCCGCTGGGTTTTGCCTCTCCGGTAGCTACTTTAGAAACCGTTTTATTTACCGACAAACCAAAAGAAATGGGCAGGCCGGATTCTTTGATGATGGATTCACGTAGCTCATGCGTCCATAACATGCTGCTTTTTATATAGCGGTCCATTCCGGTAATATCTATGTAATGCTCGTCAATCGAGGCTTTCTCAACAAGGGGTGATTTCTCCTTGATAATATCCGTAACCAGGTGCGAATATTTGGAGTAACATTCCATATCACCTCGCACAAACACCGCCTGGGGGCACAACTGCTTAGCCAGTCTTGCAGGCATGGCCGAATGCACACCGAATGAGCGCGCTTCATAGCTGCACGATGCCACCACGCCCCTGTCGGAAGCGCCGCCGATGATGACGGGTTTCCCGATCAGGCTGCTGTCCAGCAGGCGCTCCACCGATACAAAAAAAGTGTCAAGATCAAGATGTACGATGCGCCGGTCCATGTTAAAAAATATTTCAAGTATTACTTGCAAAGTTACTACATAATGTAGTATATTTGTGCTATATTTTGTAGCAATGAGTAAAATTTCATTTAACATCAGGCACCTGAGGGAGTTAAAAAAACTATCCCAGGAAGGCCTTGCCGAAGAGCTTTCTATTACGCGCGCCCGCCTTGGCGCCTATGAAGAAGCACGCAACGAGCCACCGATAGAAATACTTATCAGGCTTTCCGAATATTTTCACATTTCTATTGATGTGCTTGTAAAAGCGGACCTGCGAAAAACGGATATAAATGCACTTATGAACATTGGCGACAACCGGCTGCTTTTCCCCGTCATTCTTGACAAAGAAAACAAAGACCGTATTGAAGTAATTACGGCCAAAGCATCGGCAGGATATTTAAACGGTTACGCCGACCACGAGTATGTTGAAAAGATGCCGTTCATGGAGTTGCCGTTTACCGTTACCGGGAAACACCGCGCATTCCCGGTCAAAGGTGATTCTATGCCGCCGCTGGCAACCGGCGACTATGTTGTTGGCAAATATGTTGAATCCCTGAAGCATATCACCGATGGGAAAACATATGTGCTGCTCACAAAAGATGAAGGGATTGTTTACAAACGCGTCAGTAAAAAATCAATAAATATCTTCGAGCTGCACTCGGATAATAAATCCTATCAGCCCTATACCGTCAAAGCGCAGGATATTCTTGAAATCTGGGAATTTGTCTGCTGCCTGAAAATCTCCGACAAAAAAGAAGACGAGATCAATATGGAAAATATGATGAAACTGCTGCTCAGCATGAAAGTCGAAATGGAACAGCTAAAGAAAAAGAAATAAAATGATTTAAGAATATTGATTAACGATTTTCGATTTATGATGTACAAAAAGATCTAAAATCATAATTCGTTAATCCTTGTTCGATATTAAAAAATAAAACGATTTTAAAATAATAAAATAAAAAATAATCTATGAATAAATTTGATTTGGAAGAACGATTGGTAGACTTTGCAGTACTAATTGTAGAAATAGATAAAGCATTACCTAAAACAAGAGCGGGTGCTCATCTTGGGGGGCAATTATTGCGATCGGGAACTTCTCCAGCCCTGAATTATGGTGAAGCCCAAAGTGGGGAATCTCGTAAAGATTTTATTCATAAAATAAAAATCGTTTTAAAAGAACTCAGAGAAACACTTGTGTGCATGAAAATAATTCTCAGGTCAAAGTTGCTTCATTCTGAAGATCAAATTATTTTAGCTATGAAAGAAAACAATGAGCTTATTTCAATTTTTGTAAAAAGTGCTGAAACAGCACAGAAAAATCTTGATAAAGAAATTAAAGGATAAAATAAATTAATCTGATTTTTGAATCTTCATGTCTGACATCATCAAACAGACCGAGATCAAGAATTTTTGATTAATGAAGAATAATAAATATCTAAAAATCATCAATCGTTAATCGTTGTTCGTTATTAAAATAAAAAAGAAAAAAAAATGATTTAAGAATATTAATCAACGATTCGCCGCTGCGAATTGATTTATGATGTACAAAACAATAACATCTAAAATCTGCAATCGTTAATCGGTGTTCATTATTAATATAAAAAAGAAGTAAAATGATTTAAGAATATTGATCAACGATCCGCCGCGGCGGATTGATTTACGAAGAGCAAAAAGATCTAAAATCATCAATCGTTAATCGTTGTTCGTTATTAAAATAAAAAAATTTACGAAGTAATATCTAAAAACCGCTTTCGTTATTCATAATCATCAGTATAAAAAATGTTTGCAATCATTGACATCGAGACCTGCGGAGGAACCTATGAGTTCCGCAAAGGAGCTATTACAGAAATATGTATTCTGGTGCACGACGGGCTTCAGGTTGTTGACAAATTCACCACCCTGATCAATCCACAGTGCCATATCAGCCATTTTTACCGGAACATTTCCGGCATCACCGATGCCATGGTGGCCGATGCTCCGAAATTTTGCGAGGTCGCACATAAAATTCTCGAAATGACCGAAAACAGGGTTTTTGTAGCCCACAATGTCAGTTTCGATTACAACTTTATAAAAGCGGAGTTTGCTTCTTTAGGATACAAATTCAAAAGAGAACAGCTCTGCACGGTCCGTCTTTCAAGGAAATTGCTGCCCGGAAGGATATCTTACAGCCTGGGGAATCTATGCGCATCCCTGGGTATTGACATTGAAGGCCGCCACAGGGCCGAAGGTGATGCTGTAGCGACAGCAAAACTTTTTGATTTATTGCTCCGGCTTAAATCAACCGACCCGCAATATAAAAACATGGGCATTGAAGGCATCATGACACGAAGGATCGACAAAATCAAAGAATACATTTTAAAAAAACTACCCGAAGAATGCGGAGTGTATTATTTTCTGGATAAAGATCAAAACATCATCTACATCGGAAAAAGCCTCAATATGTATAGCCGGGCCATCAGCCATTTCAACAATCATGAGAAAAAAGGCAAGAACATGCTCAACGAATTGTACAACGTTGATTTTGTTCTTACCGGCAGCGAAGCTATCGCACTGTTGCTTGAATCGGAAGAGATCAAAAAGCACAAACCCAGGTTTAACCGCAGCCGCGTGACGGACACCTTCACTCATTCCATTGATTGGTTTATGGATGAAAAAGAAATCATCAATTTTAAAATTGTTCCTTTTGAAGAATCAGAAAACGCATTACAATCCTTCACCAGCCTTATCTCGGCGAGGGAGCGGCTTGAAAACTGGATCGAAGAATTTACACTTTGCATCAATCATTGCGGGCTGATGTCAAAAGATTCCGCGTGTTTCAACCACCAGATAAAAAAATGCAATGGCATCTGTTCCGGGCAGGAAGAAGTGGATGTTTATAATTCCAGAGCTAATGAAATCCTGAAGCATTACCTGACACCGGAAATAAATTACGCGCTGATCGACAAAGGAAGAAATGAAGAAGAACGCTCGGTCATTATTGTTGAAAATCGTAAATATGCAGGTTATGGATACATCGACGCATCCTGTGTTGTCAGCGAACCGGATGATTTTAAAAGCTATATCAAGAAAGCAACCTATTATCCCGACGCAGATGTATTGCTGAGAGGTTGGATGAAAAAAGTGCCCGGGGTAAAGAAAATCGTTTGGTAGATCATTATTTTATTACCTTTAATGAATCTGCAAGTTCAGTTGACTATTGATTGAAAAAACGGGTAATTTTGTAAAAATCCGAAAACCAAAATCAGCAACTTCAATTTGTATCGCTGATTTATGAGTTATTGATTTATCGAACTAATAAAATTTATGCAACAAGAAATTCAAATACAGGTATCACCTGAGGTAGCTGAAAATTCTGAAGAATTATTACTGGCGGTTTCGGAGAGGTCGGGAATCCCCGCTCATGAGATCCGGCATATCGAAATCCTGAAATCTTCACTGGATGCCCGTCAGCGGATGATTAAAATGAATTTGCTGGTCAAAATATTTATCAATGAGGATTTTGAAGAAATCCCGGTCCGCCTTCCCGATTATCCGGATGTTTCTCGCGCCCAGCCGGTAATTATTGTTGGTGCCGGGCCCGGCGGTTTGTTTGCCGCTTTGCATTGCCTCGAAAAAGGAATAAAACCTGTCATTCTTGAACGGGGAAAAGATGTACACGAAAGGGTTGCAGACCTGAAAGCAATTAATATAGACCACCTGGTGAACGAAGATTCCAATTATTGCTTTGGTGAAGGAGGCGCAGGAACCTATTCCGACGGTAAGTTATTTACACGCACAAAAAAACGCGGAGATGTAAATCAGGTTATAAACATATTTGTGGCTTTCGGCGCTGATAAAAAAATCACCGTGGATGCGCACCCACATATTGGAACCAATAAATTGCCGGCCATCATCAAAAATATCAGGGAATGCATACTGGAACATGGCGGGGAAATTCATTTTAATACCCGGGTTGTCGATATCATTGTCAAAGACCATAGTATTGCCGGTGTTGTAACAAAGTCGGGCGATACCTATGAGACAAAAAAACTGATATTAGCCACGGGCCATTCAGCACGCGATATTTACGAATTGCTTTTCCAAAAAGAGATCAGCATCGAGCTAAAACCTTTTGCGATGGGCGTCCGCGTGGAGCATCAGCAAAGCCTTATCGACCGCATTCAATACAAGCGCGACGATCGTGGCGCTCTGTTACCACCGGCAGCATACAATATTGTGAGACAGATTAACGGGCGTGGTGTTTTTTCATTTTGCATGTGCCCGGGTGGCGTTATTGCACCTTGTGCCACAAAGCAGGGAGAGGTGGTAACCAATGGCTGGTCGCCGTCAAAACGCGATCATCCTTCAGCTAATTCCGGAATTGTGGTGGAACTGAAACTGGATGATTTTAAAAGTTTTAGTAAGTATGGCCCCTTAGCCGCATTGGAGTTTCAAAAGTCTGTAGAACAGAAAGCCTGTATGGAAGCGGGAGGCACTCAAAAAGTTCCTGCGCAGCGGCTTCAGGATTTTGTGAATGGAAAAATTTCACAAGATTTGCCCCTTACCTCTTATAAGCCGGGTATCGTTTCTGTAGATATGAAATCTGTCTTTCCGGAATTTATTGTAAAAAGTTTGCAATTGGGTTTCGTCGAATTCGGCAAGGCAATGAAAGGTTTTTTAACCAATGATGCTGTTATTCATGCGCCGGAATCAAGGACTTCGTCACCGGTTCGCATACCGCGCGATCCGGAGAGCCTGGAGCATATTTCTGTTAAAGGTTTGCACCCATGTGGCGAAGGTGCCGGTTATGCCGGAGGCATTATTTCAGCCGCACTTGATGGTATACGGTGTGCTGAAAAATGTATTGAATCTCTTTAGATTTTAGAATAAACCGAGAGTCTGTCTTTTGCTAAAACTGCATTTCTGCTTAACTCATATGAGTGACGCTGAATAAACCACAATGGATTATCCCGAAATTGAATACTTCAAAAAGCAGAAAAAAATATCTAACTTATTAATTAATGTCATTTTGTGATTTGGGTGTTCATTTCTTTTGCCTGTCCAAAAGAAACGAACCAAAGAAAAAGACAACCCAGACGATGCTTCAGCCCGCTCTCAGAAAATATTGAAAATCTAATCAAAGCGGTCCCGTCCGTTAGACGGACGGGAAACACCTGCGGTGGCTTTGAAGATTTTCTAATATTTTCTGATTCACGCTAACACCGGCCCGCCGTCTGGGCATGCCAACGCTCCGCCACACTGGCGCACCACAGCGGACTACGAAATAATTCGGTTTTTCGGGAAATGTTAGCGGATACTAGGCGCGCAGGCTTTTCCTGTCGTGCGGCGTGGGTGGGGTGAATGAAAAAAACTTAGAAAATTAAAAAAGGCGCTCGCGTTTCCCGACTGCGCGCAGTCGGGACAACTTTTTTTAAATTTTCTTGTTTTTTTCAGAGCGGGATGAAGCGTTCGACAGGATGCCGTTTTTTGCATACTTTTTTGGGCAAACAAAAAAGTTTGAGAAAAAATTCATATTACTCCAGAAAATAAAGCACAAATTATTGATTATTTAATATCTTTTGCTTTAAAAAATCTCAGGGCACTCAACATCCACACGGGCAATGGTTTTTCAGGATCGCGCTTTTGAAGGTTGATGCTTAATCCTATTTTTTTCGATATCGGTATTTTATGTGTTTCCACAAACTCAATGAGCGCCCCGTCAGGGTCTTCATTATAGGCAAACAATCCGGCAGCATCGCCCATGTCAAAACTCTTGTCTTTGAATATTTCCGCGGTGTCCACAGTAAAAGGGCAGCCTTTTTGTTTGCATAATTCGCGAAGGTTATCCATACCATGAATATCGAAACATAAGTGGATAAAACCCAGTTCTCCCCAAAAACGGTTTTCGAAAATTTTGCGCGGCTGCCGGTCCAATACCTGCACCAGCTCTATTTCGCTTTCCCCAAAAAGACTGCTGAACGGGCCTTTTCTAGGTTCGCTGTGTGTTAATAATACCCTGCGAAATTCGCGATCACCGCCTGGTAAGACACTAAAATCGTTAAACACACCTTTTTTATCATAAATTACCACATCGTAGCCAAGAATGGTTTTATAAAAATCCATGGATTTGTCAACGTCGGAACATCCGATGATGGCGCCATACGACCCGCCGGTCATTTTGTGTTCTTCGCGATACCATGTTTTACCGGGTACAAGCTGGAAAATATTTCCAAAAGGGTCTTTCAGAAAAAACTGTTTCCTTCCTTCAACAACCTCAACCTTCCCGATCATATCCTGATTATGCTGTACCAGCCAATCAAAGGTTTTATCGGGATCTTTACATTTTATTTTTCCGGCATAAATTCCCAAATCCCCGATTTGCACATTAAAATCAGCTGAACGGGGTTCGAAATCTTTGTGGCTCCATATTTCGAATCCGCCGCCGCCCTGTAGTGTAATAGCAAGCGCAGCGTGCCTGTTTTTTGGCGTTCCACCGGTATAGGGAAGCATAAATTCTGCCGGGGCGTTTTCTTCCAGAATTCTGACATCAATGCCAAAATATTTTTTATACCACGCCCACGCTTCGTGAACATCTTTAACGCCTATGCCTAGTTGTTGGATTCCGCTGTTTATAATATGATTCATCAGTTTTAATATTTTATGTGGGCTTTATTTTAGGGGCAAGTTTATAGTAAAGGCAGGGAAGGTATTTATGGATATAGTACATTATTAATTCAGTGCGTCCGACAAGGATATCTTTTTTATAAACTTTAACCGCATGAATAATTTTGCGGGCACAAATATCAGCAGGCATACCCTTGGCTTGTGCTTCGTCCATGACACCATGTTTTCTGCCGTTTTTATCGATCGCATTTACAGAAATATTTGTATGTATCCTGCCAGGACTGACAATAGTTACCTTGATGTTATCTACGGTTAATTCAGCGCGCAGGCTTTCGAAATAACCCTGCAGGGCATGTTTTGTGGCAGCATAACTTGTTCTTAACGGAAAACCGAACTTCCCGACTATGCTGCTGATAACAACGATATGCCCGCTGTTATTTTTCACCATAGAAGGCAGGACTTTCTTTGTCAGGGTTATTGCCCCGAAAAAGTTGGTTTCAAATATCGACCGGTCAATTTCAATGGGTGTATCAACAGCAAAAGACCGCTGGCTTATTCCTCCGTTATTTACTAAAATATCTATTTTCGGATATACCGAGAATACTTTCAACACAGCGTCATCAATGGAAGCAGCATTTGTCAGATCAAGCGGAACAACAAGGCAGGTAGCACCTATTGTCTCGCATTTTTCTTTTACAGCATTTAGTTTTTCAATATTCCGGCCCGAGAGTATAAGAACGGTTTTATACCGCGCCCATTCTGTTGCCAGGGCCTCGCCTATCCCGGATGAAGCTCCGGTTATCCAGATGGATTTTTCAGCATAGTTCATAATACTGTTTGGAAATTTTCGTCCGAAAGTAAGAAAAATTTTAATATTTAATCCTGGATGATTATAAAAATTATAATTCAATATTTTTAAGAAATCCCAGAATTTCCAGCCTGAGTTTAACAGTTTCACGATTATCGGCTGACGATTTTCTTTTAAACGTATACCTCAAACGTGCCATTGATTTTATAAACAGCTTGCGTATTCCCAATGCTATTAATCCTGAAAGAGGCAATGAAATCACAAACAAAATAACTGCCCACCAATATGGAATAAAAATTAGGGCAAGCACAATCAGCAAAATGTAGTAGACAGCCTGAATGACAGCTCCGGAGCCCCATGCAGCAGTACTCTTAAACTGTGTATCCTTGATTTTTTTTATGAGCTTAACCGGAATAAAAAATTGCGGCCAGTTGTTGAACAATCCTAATAAAAACAATGGAGAAAGCACCAGACAAAATACAAGCGATAAAAGATTCACGGCCACAGAATATTTTTCTTTGCGGAATACCCAATCACGCAAATTTAGTTTATCGCGAAGTGCTGCATAGCTCCTGAACTTCTGATCAATAGTCTTTATCTTTTCCGGATCGTTTTGTAACGTTTTATCCAATGCTGCAATGAGTATTTTATCGGTATCGAACCGGGTTGCCAGGTTGTTTTTTTTAACTCCAAGCCTGACATACATTTCAGGCCTGTAAAAGTCACGGAGCCCCATATATGTATCGTAATATTCTTCGGTTTGAATATCAATCATACACTTGCGCATTTCTTCAATCAGCCTGTCGCGAAGGGCGTTGATGCCTATTGCAGGATTTTTCTCGTATTGAATCCAGTATTCCGAAACTTCAATGGGCTGTCCAAAGTTAATAAATAGTGTCTGACGGAATTTCTGATAATGGCCGTAGTCAATCCCGGTAGGAATAATTTGCACAAATGGCTGCTCTTTATAATCTTCCTGGGCTTTAAAGGCAATTCGGAAAATCCCTTTCACCAAAGGGCGGAGCCGGCGCCTGTCGCCATGATTTCCTTCAGGGAAAAGGCATACCGGATTGTGATGATCTTTAAGGATGCGTGTGGTCTCAATGAAAATTTCTTCGTTTTTAGCTAAGCTCGCGATGCCGTCACGTTGGCGGTAAATGGGCAGCATATTCAAAAAAGTGAGAATTTTTCTTGCAAGCGGTTTGGCGAAAATGTCGGCCCTGGTCATAAATATTGTCTGGAAAGGAACCTCGAACACAATGGCCAATGCATCCATCAGTGCATTCTGGTGGTTTGGCGCAATGATCACCGGTTTATTACGAGGGATGACCTTCTCATTCCTGCGTTCGATTTTTTTATAGTAGAGAACAAAGGTATTTTTAGCCCATAAATATTTTAGCATCCAGTACCCAAGCGACCACTCATCTATGGTTTTTGCTTTCCGCATATTCACTTGATTCTATCTTTTGACAAAGATAGTAAATAGAAAAAAGCAATTTGAATTTGGCGCTATTTTAATATAAAAACCTTATTCAATAATCAGCTTCCTGATGCCAATGCCTTTATCCCCGCTTACTTTTACAAAATATAAGCCTGATGAAAAAGCAGAAATATCGGCTTCGGTTTTCTTTTGAATTTCAATGAATCGTTGAAGCAATTTACCGTCGATGCTGAAAATTTCAACAGAAGAACCATCTTTCGGTTCACCGGCAAGCTCAATGGTAAGTATTTCTTTTGCAGGATTCGGGTATATTTCAAACAGTGAATTGCTTTCAGCAGGTGGAACCGAGGCAAATTCAGTTTTCAGAATATCAACAATAAGCCCTTCAGTAACCGTAAGGCTGTATGGCATCTCATCGGGAAGGAGGTACCAGCCGTTGTTTGAGCCGCCCCACCCAAAATTTACATGGAAGAAATTATCGGTGTTATAACCGTCAACAACCACATTATGGCCCGTAGTGTTTGATTCATCAACAATCGCAAAATGAGCGGGAAGTGAATCTTTCATGTTTTGAATAAGCCGGTCAAAAAGAGTTGTGTCGCTGTCAAAAAGCAGTTCAGCCGCATTGCAGCCAAATCTCTGATAAGCAGCATAAGCCTGGTTTACGCTGAAAGTGCCCGAACCTTCTGAGGTAAAAACCTGCGTAGCAGCCACGCCGCAAGCGAACGACAGTGCGGCTTTATCCTGATCCGTTGGTAAAATATTATATTGATAATGTGCATTGAGGGTGTCAAGAAACACATTAAGCTCAGGGAAAGAAGGAAATCCGTTCAGCGCATAATCATTATCAATCCAGAAAGTGCGCCCTGCATAATTATGATAGTAGTCGTCGCCATCATCAAAAACTGTATTATTTGTTGTCTGGTGATAATTGAGAATCTGCGCCATGGCCGTAGCAGGACAGCCAACATAACTCCTTGCAGAGGTTACCGGATCCATAGGGCACATCTGGTTGTATGGAGGATTTTGTGTCCAGTTGGTTTCAAGCCAGCCGCCAGTCAAAGTTGTCCCAGCCGGAGGCCATTGAGTAAAAATAATATTGTCTTTAGAGTTATTGCTAACTAAAGCGTCCCACTGCATTTTTCTATGGCTGATCATCGCGGCAGGTATTTTATCGCTGCTTGCCAGCCGATGTCTGATATCAGATTTTAAAATTTTAAAAAAATCACCTTCGGAATCCAATTTATCCTGGTACGAATATGCAATAACAGGAGGCAGATCATCATCGGCAGCAACAATCATATAACCTGTTGGGCTCAACTCAGCGGCGTAAAACAAGATCAGGCTCGCATCCCCGACAGCGCAGATATTTTTAACCGAAAATTCATTTCCCTTCCCTGAACGGGTAATCCGGGCTGTTACAACTTTTGATGCAGTTTCTATGGTTATGGGCTCCGCCAAGATCATCAATGGAATCAGGAGCATAAATAAGGAGAACAGCAAAATTTTAAATTTTAAATTCATTTTATTTGGTTTAATTTTTTTTATTCACCAGGCCACTATCGCTTTTATTGTTGCGCAAAAATATGAAACAATGTCTTATAAAAAATGATTACTGCCATATAAAATTCCGGTTTTGACCTTATTTATAGTCAATACCTGCTTTTACAGCCTGCTGGTGTTGAAGCATGCGGCTTATCCTGTAAAGATGTCCGTCTTTTACAAAACGGGCGCCTGTCTGTTTAAAATGGAAAGGGACATCTTTTTGCAAGCATTGCTTCTGAATGTCCATCACCCATTCAAAGTCGCAAATACGCGCTTCATTTCCCGATTCTCCGCCAACAACTACCTCCTCAACCCAATCTCCCAAATAATCAATAAGATTTATTTTTTCAAGGAGCGGCTCACAAATTATCATTTTATGTTTAATGGGTGCTTCACGGAGTATCGGCAGGCGAAAATCGGCACGATCCTGATTCTCGACAGTGGAACAGATCGTAACATTTTCGTATCCTTCGCACCAATCTTCAGGCAGGCCGACTGTGAAACGATGAATGCGTTTTGTGATAATGAGAAATTTGCAATCATGCCGTTCTTTTATCATGGCCCATGCTTCCGGCCTCCATGGGTCTGCATCTTCAAGAAAAAAGTCGGAACTAAAACAAGTATAGATATCCTCACCTGATGGAATTTTATATTCTCCGTCTCTTCTCTTTTTTACAGGAAGGTCAAAACTCAGTGTTTTTTCCACGATGGAGCTATCCCTCCCGTGCCGGCCATCAATCCGGTAAACATAGCAGTTTTTGCAGCCTGTGCTTATTTTCTTACAACCATGCCAGGGATTCCAGGTAACAGACATGTTATTGAATTATTCTATTTTACAAAGATAACAATCGTTTGGTTTTGAAAACGAAGACCGAGATTCGAACCATCACAAATGGTATTGTCCTTAGGATTGTGAATTATTCCTCATTTTTTGATAACAGACAAGTACTGGTATGAAAAATACCCTTCCGGTACTAATTGATTAAAATTCATCAGTTCCACTTTTATTTACACATTAAAAAATAACCATCCAGATATTCTTAAAATAAAAAATCCCCCAATTCTGTCATATTACCAACAGTAACTATCACATTAGAAACTGTTGTTGGCAAATACGGCGACTGTGGCGTGATTTCAACAGAATAGGATCCTGCAGGTACACCAACTAACAGAAAACTGCCGGTTGTATCCGTAAAAGTTGTATAAGTATTTGCACCATCTGTGGCGCTGGCTGTTGCCGGTAATGCTGATGATGGGGAAACAGAACCATGAATAGAACCGGTTGTTGCCAGGTTCAACACACGAATGACCGGCTTAAGAATATACTCGCCATTTCCGGTATTCACGATTGATTGATCCGCATCAAAATCCAGCAGTAAGGTATAAAGCACCCCGGCTCTCAATTCAATATGAACATTCAGTTTCAAACCTGATTGCATGGCACTGGGCGTTGATAATGGATAAATCACACTATCGACCATCACTGTATTATTTGGACCTAAAATCAATCTTATCTGAGATAGCATACCTGATGGGAAATTCCCACTGGCAATCAGCGTGTCAACGCCATTAACAAAATCTAGAAGGTTGTAAACACCTGCACTTACATTCAGGTTCACTGTTGTTCCATTATCGTTTTTGAATTCCACTCCAATAATGTCAACATTCACCTGCTGGTAGTTACCCGGAGCATCAGTCATCCTGACGGCTACAGGGGTAGTTCCCGGTTCAACTTCATTGTTGTCCTTTTTACATGCCCCGCCAATTACTAATAGCGCGAAAATGAAGGCAAAAATTTTCATCTTTTTCATAGCAACAATTTATTATACTGTAACTAATTAAAATTCAGTCTAATTTAATAAAAAAAATCCAAATTTTCAATATAATAAGTTTAAAAAAAGTTAAAGTGTAAAATTGCCAGATTAATGTAAAAGCAAAAAAATTCCCACCTCATTTCAAGGAATAAGTGCCATTTTGATATTATAAACAACTTTTCGACGGAAAACAATTATTTTTTTTTGTAAATTAAAAACATTTCGTAATTTTGCGAAATATAAAAATTGAGCATCATGGAAATAAAAGTTTTGGGCACCGGCTGCCCGAATTGTAAAGCGCTTGAAAAATCAGTAATTAACACGTTGGCAGAATTAAATATTGATGCCAATGTTGAAAAAGTGGAAGATATTGTTAAGATTATGAGCTATGGAATCATGAGAACCCCCGGATTAGTCATTGACGGGAAAGTGGTTTTGAGCGGCAGAATTCCATCTTCTAACGAGCTGAAAGAACTACTTGAAAAAAGCAAATAATATGTCTCCCAAACCTAAGTTTACCGAACAACAAAAGCAAATAGCCCTGATTGCAAAAGCGCTGAGCCACCCGGCACGTGTTTATATTATGGAACGATTAAGCGGTATGAATTCATGCTGTACCAGCGGCGAAATGATAGGCGATATCCCGATTGCCCGCTCTACCCTATCGCAACATCTGAAGGAGTTGAAATTTGCTGGTTTAATTCAGGGAAATATCGATCCGCCACAAATAATGTATTGTATAAACCGCAAAAACTGGGAAACCGCGAAATTTCTGTTGGAAGAATTTTTGAATAAAGGCAAAAATAAATAAAAAGTAAAAAACCTGAAGTATGAGAAAATTAGTAGCATTAAAATCACTGGCCTTTATATTAACTGCAATGTTATTTTTCGGCTGTAATCAAGCCAACAAAAAAACTGATGAACAAGCGACAAATGATACCATAGCAAAAGTTGAACAAAATAGCATGGACTCGGTACCGGCAAAAGATTCTACTGATAAAACCGGTGCGGTTGAACAAAAAAAGGATTTGCCCAAAGTTTTGGTTTACAACTTTCATATTACCAACCGTTGTGCATCATGCATTGCTATTGAGGAAGCAACAACAAAAACGCTGAAAACATATTTCCCAAAAGAGCTCAAACAAGGCCGTATCAAGCAATACATCTTAAATGTAGATGATGAAGCTAATGAAAAGATCTCTGAAAAATACCAGGTTTTTGGTTCCGGATTATTTGTGACCAGAGTTTATAAAGGAAAGGAAACTACCACCGACATGACCGGGGATGGATTCAAATATGCACGGAACAAGGAAGAAAAATTTATTGAGATCTTAAAAACCAAAATTTCTGAATATTTAAAATAACATTATGAAAAAACTGGCGATCATTTCGGTATTTCTAATCATTTCTTTCAACATTTTTGCTCAGAAAAGCAACGACACCATTATTTCAAACAATCCGCAAAACCTGAAACTGAAAGTTTTGTACTTTCATATCACCAACCGTTGCAACACCTGTATTTCCATTGAAAAATATGTCAGGCAGACCATTGATTCAAATTTTGCTAACCAGATTGAACTTGGCATTATTGATCTTTATGTAATGAACTGTGAACTTCCCGGGAACCAGGACCTTGTTAAAAAATATGAAGCTTATGGCGCCACACTGGCAATTACACCATACATCAATGGCAAAGAAGGTAAAACTGAAGACCTTTCCAACTGGGCCTTTCAGAAAGTACACAAACCCGAGATCTTCATGGAAGAATTAAAATCAAAAATTAATGAATCTATAAAATAAATAAACATGAAAAAAACAGCATTATTTTTAGCGATCATCATCATTTCAGCTTCTGCACTTTTTGCACAAAGCACCAAAGGAAAAGCAGAAGTATTGTATTTCAAAGCCAATCTTGCTTGTTGCAAAGCAAAAGCCTGCAATGTTCTGGAGGCTGATATTAAGGGTATCGTTGAGAAAAACTATCCCGGCGGAAATGTGGTTTTTAAAGAAATCAAGCTTGCTGAAGAAAGCAACAAAGCTCTAGTTGACAAGTATCAGGCAAGTTCACAAACGGTTATAATTATCAAGAAAAAGAAGAAAAAAGAAGCAAACATCAATGTTTCGGACCTTGTCCAGAATTATTTGAAAAACCAGGATAAAGTAACGCTTGAAAAGGAGCTCATCGCCAAGATTGACGGGATGTTAAAATAAGCCTTATGGACTTTTTACAAAACTGGCTGGACGCAACAAACGTCCCTTTTCTTACTGCCTTTATTCTTGGCATCATGACCGCCATAAGTCCGTGTCCCCTTGCCACTAATATTACGGCAATAGGATTTATCAGCAAGGACATTGAAAATAAAAAGAAGATTTTTCTGAACGGGCTGTGGTACACATTGGGGCGGGCAATTAGCTATACGGTGCTGGGCGTAATACTTTATTTCGGTGCAAGCACTTTCCACATAGCCAAGTTTTTTCAATCCAATGGCGAAAAATTCCTGGGACCCTTGCTGATTATTGTCGGAATTTTGATGTTGGATATTATCAGGTTCAAGATTCCCGGCTTCAGCAAGATCGGGGATAAAATGCAAAATCGCAAGAAAAACAACTGGTGGAGCGCTCTTTTGCTGGGTGTAGTCTTTGCACTGGCATTCTGTCCATACAGCGGTGTGTTGTATTTCGGCATGCTGATCCCAATAACCATCAGCTCACCATCAGGCCTTTTCCTTCCGTTTGTATTCGCTATTGCCACCGGCTTACCGGTAATTATTGTAGCTTACCTGCTTGCATTCAGCATTTCCAGTTTAGGTGGTTTTTACAATAAAGTCAAGATCTTCGAAAAGTGGTTCCGGCGGGTTATTGCTGTTGTCTTTATTATTGTGGGATTTTATTATGTCTATATGTTTTACTTTCAGAAGTTAATTACATAATTTTTTTAAAAATACATTTCGCCTATTTGCGAAATATAAAAATGAATTGTTATGGAAACAAAAAAGAAAGAAAAATCCTCAAAAGAAAACAATTGGTTTTAGTGCAAGGTTGTAATTATAGCCCTTTTGAAATAATATTACCAGCAAAAATATGTGTGCACAAGAAACATATATGAAAGAATTAGCCGAAAGGATATACAGTTTCATTGAAAAATATGCAACGGTATCGCCTGTTTATGACGGCACCAATGAAAAATATACAAACTATGATGTTCGTTCGCTATTGGCATGTGCCGATAAACTGAGTAAAGGACAAAAACCCGGGAAGTGCGGTTCTTCCTGGAAGTGCAGTTGCGCTTACGAACCACGATGGTCGAAAGAAGGCGAAGCTGAACATGACGATATGATGCGTGAAATTTATAAGATAAGTGAAACCTAATGTACTTATGTTTTTAATTATTACAACAAGACGATTTAAACGTTTCAAAAAAATAGAAAAAACCTTAAAAAAATAAATTTATGTCAGAATCTCAAAAACCAGGTTTTATTATGTGTGTTTGCACCGGAAAATGTCCGGGGTTTTCAAAAATGGATATTTGGGACTTTATAAACAGGGTGCGAGTGGAATTGCCGGTTGAATATGGATTCATACATCCGCAACTTTGTGAAGAAGACGGTGACCGGTTTTTAATTGATTTTCTAAAAGCGCACAGAAAAGTTGTGATCGGTGGATGCGCTCCTAACATGCAAACCAAGCTTTTCAGGGATGCTTTTACTGCATCCGGCCTTGACATCAGCAAAGATTTAATTCCTATTGATGTACGCGACATGACCACTGATCAGGCAGTTGAAAAAGTCAATGCAGCGCTTGGAAAACTGGAGGAATCGAAATGAGCGAAACAACGTTCATGGGCGTGGAACGCGATAAGATCGATTGGAAACCAACCATTGATTATTCCAAATGCGATTATTGCATGGAATGCACAAATTTCTGCCCCCATAAAGTATTTGAAGTCCGGGAAAACGAAGAAATCAAATTGATCGTCCGGAATCCGGATAATTGTGTTGTTTTCTGCAGGGCATGTTCAAAGATATGCGGCCCCGATGCTCTGTCCTTTCCCGACAAAAACGCGACCACTCAAAGAATAAAAGAAATAAGAAAGGAGGAAAACAATGGTTGAAAATTATGCCGTCCTTCCATGCAACGGCCTGGATAAATGCGCCGGAGTAATTTCAGGGAAAATCGCGAAAAAACTATATGAGAACGGTAAAAATGAAATTATTTGCCCCGTGTTTTACAGAGTTGCTGATGCAAAATACAATAAGATCGCGGGCGAACATCCACTTTTGGTCATAGATGGTTGCCCAACAAGATGTGCCAGCAAACTTGCAGCAGAAAAAAACCTGAAAATTTCTAAAAAAATTTTAATAACAGAAGAAGCTAAAAGCCATAATATTGAATTAAGCAGCGGCCTCAGGATTCTGGAAAACGAAAAATCATTAATTGAAATTATCCTGAATGGACTAAACAAGGCCGAAGACAAGACACCACAGGTTTCAGATGAAACAACCTTTTCATGTAATTTCGATTATGAGACATTTCAAAACGGCAAATTCATTTTCAGGGTGCCTAAAAACCCGGAAATTTATTATAACGAAAATGATTGCTGGGCTTGGGTGTCCGGGAACCGCGCCAGAATAGGCGTTACAGATTTCGTTCAACAGAACCTGTCTGATATTTTATATTTTACTCCCCCTGAAATTGGTGCTGAAATTGACCAGTTCGGCGAAGTCGGCGACATCGAATCGTCAAAGGCGCTTGTTGCTTTGATTTCGCCTGTAAGCGGCAAGGTGGTAGCCATAAATGAATCACTCATACAAAAGCCTGAAATGATCAACGAAAACCCTTATGAATTAGGCTGGGTGGCAGAAATTGAACTGGCAGATTTTGAGAGTGACAAAGAACTCTTAATCGGATTTGACAAGTATTTCGAACTCATGAAAAAAAAGGTGGAGAACACAAATGGATAAAAAAGTAAAAGTTGTCCCTTGCAGTGGCATTGGTAAGGTTTTCGGGCTCATGGCAAGAGAAGCTGCTTTAGAAACAGTCATTGAATTATGCCCGGATACATCAGAAACTGTTTGTCTTGCATACATAGTTACCGGTGATAAAGAGGCTAAGGAGAAAATCGAAGGCTGTGATTGCATTACTGTTGACGGTTGCCCGAAAATGTGCGCCTCAAAAAATGTATCCTTAGCAGGAGGAATCGTCATAGAAGAAATAAAAGTCCTCGACACGGTGAAAGAACACAAAGGAAAAACGTTCGGGTCCCCCACGCTGCTCAATGCTGACGGCGAAGCCGTAGTAGACGAAATCGCGGCGAAGATTGCGAAAATAATTAATGAAAAAAAATAAGGAGGTTTATTCATGTCAGAACTAAAAGTAGGTATTTTATCATGCAGCGGTGAGGAATGCCTTGGTGGAACCATCTCAAGGCTTGCCACAAGGAAAGTTCTTGAAGAGCTTAAATTCGTTAACACTGTAACACTTTGTCTGCCGCTATACCTCGCCGGTGGCAATGAAGAAAGAAACTTTGCAAAAGTGTTTCCGACAATTTCCGTTGATGGCTGCGATAATCTCTGTGCAAAAAGAAGCACCGAAAAATACAGCGGTAAGATCAATGGCCATATCGATGTTTCGAAAATCATTGGCAATGAAAATGCGCTGAACACAAAAATTATAAGGAATAAAGACCTTACGGATGAACACTTACAAATGGTAGATAAGGTCGCTGCTGAGATCGTTAAAGCTATTAGCAATATCAATCCGGATTCCTATAACGGAAAAACTTTTCGGGGGTGTAGCTGCGGCAATGAATGAAAGAAGAGTATTATTCAGTTATTTTTTAAATTAAGGATGAAACAAATATCAGACATGTCCAAATTAAGTGATCGGCGCAGTTCTAAAGTCAACAAAATGGTTTCACTTTCCATGTTAAGTTTTCTTTTAAGTGTCGCATCACTGCAATTTTCATCCTGTTCAAATAATCCCGGGCAAAATGATAAAAATGGCAACTCTGACACTCAGGATACTTTAGTGAGTGTCACTGAAAGTATTAGAACATTGTACGATTATTCTTCAAGTCATTTGTCATACAAGCTTACCTGTCTTGAATTTGGTTCAAAAGGTTGTATACCTTGCAAAAAAATGGAACACGTTATGGATTCAGTAAAGGCTGCGTACAGTTCAACTGTAAAAGTGGTATTTTATGATGTCCGTGACAAAAAAAACAAGGTCATAGTGAAGCATTTTGGAATAAGAATGATTCCCGTTCAGGTTCTTCTCGACAGGAATGGCAATGAGTATTACAGGCATCTTGGATATTTTTCATTTGATAGTTTAGCTCTCAAAATCAATGAACAGTTGTATCATTTATAAAAATTATTTTGTGGTTTAAAATTAATGTCGTATGTTTGCGACGTTAAACATTAAAAATTATGAATAACAATAAATTTGACGAATTCAGCCAGGACCAGCAAAACATTGCGTTGTTTGGTAAAATCCTGTCACACCCGGCGCGGGTAGCAATAATACAGCTATTGGCAGATAAAAAGGAAATCCGGACCGGCAACATTTCAGATTTTTTGCCCATCAGCCGCCCAACAGTATCTCAGCATCTTAAAGACCTGAGCGAAATGGGGATCATCCAGGGAACGATAGACGGGCTCAAAATCCATTATTGTTTAGACATGAAAAAACTGAAGGAGATAAAAAAAACCTTCAATAAATTCTTCGATTGCTCCATAAGTTCTTTTTGCTGCAGATGCGATTAAATTGTTTTTTTAATATAATAAATCTTCCTATGAAAAGAATCAAACAAATCACCTACTTTCTCTTATTACTTTTCCTTGCTTCCTGTGGTAATTCAAAATCAAATAATAACGGAGAGGGAAACGACAGTTCCGGAACAGATGACAAACTGAATTCTGAACTACCTGCAAGTCTTACTAATGATGCTTTAGAAAAAGCAAATAAAGAAGGGAAACCTATCTTTCTTGTGATAACAGGAACAGGTGCTACGGGCATAAATGAAGCCACCAAAAATGTAAAGGAGGCCAATGGCAAATTAAGCAATTCACTTGTTTATTCCCTGGATAAAGACAATTCCGCCAACAACCAACTGGTAACCAAATTTGGTATTGCAACGGTTCCGGTACCTTTTATTCTAGTAATTTCTTCTAAGGGCATCGCTGTTGCTGGCGGAACACCAATCCAAATGACTGCTGAAAAGATAATAAAGTCCATTCCTTCACCAAAACAAGATGAAGTTTATATGGCACTGAACGAAAAACGGCCCGTTTTTATGGTTGTATCTCAAAAAAATTATTCAGATAAGGAAGATGCACTTGCAAATTGCAAAAAAGCCAGTGAAAGAAACAATACTAAACCTGCTATTGTTGAAATAGATTTTGATGACCAGGGCGAAAAAGCATTTTTAAGCCAGATTGGAATCAGTTCCATGAATGGCTCCACCGTAATCGTGGTTTCAAATGCTGCAGGCCAGATAATTGAAACGTTCTCAAAAAAGCCAACCACCAACCAGCTAAATGCAGCCGCCAATAAAGTAGCTCCAAAAAGCAGCGGTTGCTGCCCAAGCAGCAGCAAGGGCTGCGGTTGATCACACCGAAACAATCTTAAATATTCAATTCAATAATTTGTAACCAACTTATTAAATAAAAAACCTAAAACCACAAAAATGAAAAATATCAAAATTTCCACAATCTTATTAAGTGTATGCATCATCGCTCATTTTATTGCCATGCCAACACTTAGTGCAAAGACATTTGCCAAAAATAATAATAGCATAGCAAAAGCTTCGCTGCTCACGGTACAGGAACAGCTTGATAAAGCAAAAAAAGATGGCAAATCAGTTTTTTTGGTTATTACTGCAAACAAAACTGTTGGTGTTGACAAAGCAGTTACCATTGCAAAGGGTGCAAATGCAAAAGTTGCAAAATCAGTGGTGATCCAGATGAACCGAGATGAGGCAGCCAACAGCAACCTGGTTACTAAATTTGGAATCGCTTTTGTGGAAGCCCCGTTCATCCTTGTAATTTCACCAAAAGGCATCACAGTAGCAGGTTATCCTGCTTCTACGGCAACATCAGACATGCTGGTTCAGGCAATTCCTTCGCCAAAAAAAGAAACTGTTTTGTTGGCAGTTGCTGAAAAAAGGCCTGTGTTTGTGGTTATTTCCAAAAAAGGCCTGACCGATAAAGCTACCGTTTTGGCTAATTGTAAGGCAGTAAGCGCTAAAATGCCCAATAAACCAAGTGTTGTGGAATTTGATATTAGTGACTCCAAAGAGTCCGAATTTTTGAAGCAATTAGGAGTTACAGCTGTCAATGATAAAACTATTACGGTGGTTGCAAATTCTTCAGGTCAGATCACTGATAAATATGAAGGTATTGCACTTGAAACAGCGCTTATCACTTCGGCAAATAAAGTTATTAAAACCGGAGGCTGTTGTCCCGGAGGTAGTACCAGCGGATGCGGGCCGAAAAAATAAACAGCTAAAACTATTTATTATGAATATCCGAAAACTCGTCTGGCTTGAGTTCAAACAGCACAAGTCGCAGCTGATTTCAGGGCTGCTTGCCATCGTGCTTGGAATTGCTGTTATTGTCGGCATCAGATCCATTTCTGTTGTATCTGAGAAAGCAGTCGCTGTAAATCTTGATAATCTTGGCGCCAATATCCTTGTGCTGCCACAGGCTTCCAATGTCGACAATTATTATTCTGCAGATATTGATGCACCGACCATTCCTGAAGAGTATGTTGACAGAATTGTTGCTTCCAATCTCCAGGGTGTGGATAATTTATCTCCGAAACTAACCCGAAGAACAAAAATTGGGAATGAAACCATTGTGCTCACAGGTATTTTACCAAAAAACGAGATCACTTCCAAACCGATGTGGCAGCAGTCCGGCTTGTTGGGCAACAATTTGATGGCTTCGTGTGCCCCCACTAATACTGCAAATCAAAGCAGCGGTTATACAGATGAAAAATTGCAGAGAAAAGTTATTGATTCGTTGGGTGGCGATGAATGCCTGGTTGGTTATGCTGCAGCTTCTAAGCTAAAAGTTGGTGAAGGGAACAACCTTGAAATTTTAGGTAAAAAATTCAAAGTGGCCAGGGTATTAAATGAAACTGGTACCGTTGACGATGACAGAATCTTCATTCATCTGCACAAAGCACAGGCATTGTTTAAAATTCCGGCCCAGGTAAGCGCCATAGAAATAATGGGCTGCTGTAATGCTATCTCCGAAGGGCTTCTTGGCAAACTCCGCAATGTGCTGCCTGATACAAAGATAACGACCATCGGCCAGATCGTATCCACCCAGATCGAGACAAATAAAATGATGAACAAGGTTTCTTTGATATTTTTAATCATCATCATTTTTGTCGGAGGCATTTCTATCGGTAACTTTATGTGGGCTAACATCAACGAACGCCGTAAAGAAATCGGGATGCTGCGGATGATAGGCTTTAACAAAACCGTAATCTATAGAATGATGCTGTCGAAAGCACTTGTATTGGGAATTATCGGTGGAATCGTTGGTTATATTCTTGGCACTTTAGCCGGGATGTGGCTGGGACCTGAACTGGCAGGATTGCCTGTAAAACCTATAGCAAGCCTGATCGGCATTTCCCTGGCAATTTCAATCGGGGTATGTTTATTAGGAGCATTGATCCCGTCTTACCTTGCAGGAAAAATTGAACCTTTTAAAAATATGCAGGAGGTATAAAATGATTTTAAAGACAACAGACCTTTGCAAAAAATATGAGCATAAAGACGGCACTGTAAAAGCGCTGGAGAATGTCAGTTTTGAAGTGAATGAAGGTGATTTTGTAACTATTACCGGGGCTTCGGGTTCCGGAAAAACCACCCTGCTTTTAGCCATTGCAGGATTAATCAAATCCAGCTCCGGCCAGATACAAATCAATGGTTTCAGTGTTAACGGTGCTTCCGACCGCAAACTTTCTGATTTCAGAAAAAAACATATTGGGTTTGTGATGCAAAGTTTTGCCTTACTACCTTACCTCACCGCCATCGAAAATGTCATGCTGCCTCTGGCCATATCCAAACTTAAAAAAGGACAGAAGTATCAAAAAGCTCTTGAACTGCTTAAGATGGTTGATCTGGAAAACAGGAAAAATCATCTGCCGCAGGAACTTTCTGCAGGCCAACAACAGCGGGTTGCCATTGCCCGGGCGCTGGTCAATTCACCTACGCTGATACTTGCTGATGAGCCCACCGGAAACCTTGACCCTACCCTTTCGTCCGATATTCTTAAGCTTCTGAAAAAGATAAACCTTGAGGAAAAGATCACCATACTTATGGTTACACACAGCCCGCTGGCTGCCGAATTTGGAAACAAAAAAATAAACCTCGAAAACGGGTCATTAAATTAGCAAAATAGACAAGTCAAAATAAATATTTTACAAGAAGTATTAAACAAAAAATCCAAAAATGAAAAAGCTAATAGTGTTTTTAATTTCAATTTTACTAATGCCTGGTTTTACTGTATTGGCACAAAAATCTATTAATGAAGAATATCCGACAGCGATGGGGGATATTCAAATTAGTACGCCGCAAATTGAATTTAATACCATAAAAAACACAGATATAATAATTGATACATTAAAAATAATTAATGTAGGGGACAAAGAAATATCTATGAGCTTTTCTGATTTACCGGCTCATATCACGTGTAAGCTGGTACCCGAACAATTAGCGCCTAAAGAAAAGGGAATAATAGTGGTTACTTATGATGTAGCAAAAAGTAATTATTTTGGTTCCGTTTACGAAAGGATTAATATTTCGACGAACGATAGTGTTCAACTTCAAAAACCACTGGACATTACAGCAAATATCGTTGAAGATTTTTCGAAATTGACAGCCGAACAATTGCAAAATGCGGCAAAGATCAAGTTCGAGAACACCACCTATAATTTCGGGACTATTAAAGAAGGTGAATACATAGTGACGGATTTCAAATTCACAAACGTGGGAAACAACGACCTTTTCATTAGAAAGGTAAAGGCAAGCTGCGGATGCACGGCCACCCATATTGACAAAACTCAACTAAAAAAAGATGAAAGTTCATTCATTCACACAACTGTTGATACAAAAGGCAGAGCAGGCCAGTTGAATAAAACAATAACCGTTGTTTGCAATGATCCTGAGCAGTCAACTATTACCCTGTTCATAAATGGAAAAGTAGAAAAACTAATAGAAATACAACAACAAAAAAACTACTAACATTAATAATAAAAGGTGACGGTATCAAATAAAACTTATTTATCAGGTATCAAAATTTAAAAAATGGACACTGATCATAAATCATATTTTACCTCTGCAGGATTCTCTTCCGCCGGCTTTCTAAACCTTACACCGGCAGAAGCGTACGCTGAATCACAAAAAAATGCGGTGTTCGTTGATGTCAGGGAGGAAGAGCTTACGGGATATAAACATTTTGATGTTCCGCAAACCATTTTTTTGCCAAACACCCGGATGGCGGAAAAATATTCAGAATTACCGTTAAACATCCCGCTGATCATTGCAGATTCTGCGGGCCTCAGAAGCAAAGAGGCTATGATTTTTCTGGCAAACAAAGGTTATAAAAATATTGCTAATCTGGCCGGTGGTATGGTTGAATGGGAAAGAGATGGTTTTCCCTTAATTATCAACAAAAACGAGAAACTTGACGGCTCCTGTGTATGCCAGTTAAAACCAAGGACAAAATAAATTCTCATGAAAGTATTGATTATTTGCACCGGAAATACCTGCCGCAGCCAGATGGCAGAAGGTTTTTTAAAATCCTTTGATCCAAAACTTGAAGTATATTCGGCAGGGACCAAAGCAGAAAAACAAGTTAACCCTAATGCCATAAAAGCCATGGCGGAAGTTGGTATAGATATCAGCAGGCAATACCCCAAACAAGTGGATATTTTTCTGAAGGACACTTTTGATTATGTGATCACCGTATGCGATGGTGCAAAAGAAGTTTGCCCGATATTTACCGGCAAGGTAGCTCATCGCCTACACTTGGGATTTGATGATCCTGCTGCTGCCAAAGGCTCAGAAGAAGAAATTATGAACGTTTACAGGAGGGTAAGAGACGAAATAAAGGAACAATTCAAAAAGTTCTATATTGAAAATATACAATCAAAAATTTAAAAATAAAGACAATTCAAAAAAATAAAAAAAATGGAAAATCAGAATGATAAAAAAAATGATTGCGGTTGCGACAGCGGATGTTGCCAGCCAAAGAAAAGCAAGCTTTGGGCAAAATTACTTTTTATTTTAGTCTTCCTGGCTGCCAGCGTAATTATCATTGTTAAAGTAACAGGTAAAAGCAATGAAGTTTCTGAACAAAAATGTGATACTACATTGTGTTCAAAACAATCCGGAAAATGTGATACAGCCTCGCAAGGAAATATTGTACAAATCACCAATCCCTCACAGGAGAAACCATGCTGCCCGGGCGGTAAAAAATAATGGAAGACTGGATACAACAAACATTAAGTTCTGACCAGGCCGGATTCACTGTGCTTACAGCTGTTTTTATATTCGGCATATTAAGCGTGTTTTCGTGTGCCTGTAATTTTTCGGTGATAGGAATTATTGCAGGCTATTCGGGAACACTAGGTTCGACAGGGAAGACAAAAGCCGTCTTGCTGAACACCTTGTTTTTCCTTATCGGGATGGTCATTTCAATGGCCGCATTAGGTGGTATTATCGGTTATGCAAGCGAACTGATCAGTGTTTCGTTTGGCAATTACTGGAAGATTGCTGCCGGACTGATCTCCATATTTTTCGGGCTTTTTACCATGGATTTACTACCATTTAAAATGCCGGGAGTCAAACTAAATATGGAAAAGAAAAGGACCGGAACACTGGCATCCATACTATTCGGGCTGACCATCGGCGGGCTGACGCTGGCATGCAGTGGCTGTTGCAACCCGGTATTCCCTATCATACTGGCCGTTTCTTTTGTAAAAGGCAGTTTTGTGTGGGGTATGCTGCTGATGGTCGCTTATGCACTTGGTTACGGGCTGACCTTTGCCACAATAATTATCGGTATCGGCCTGGGATTGGGTAAAACATCAAGGACGTTTGAAAAAGCAGGAAAAGTGCTGAAATATGCCGGTGGGATCATCATGATCGTAATAGGTTTTTATTTACTAATAACACTTTAGAATACAATGAAACCAGGATTTATCAACGGGACCATCACTACCCCAAACGGAGACGTGCCGCGCGTTTCAACCAAATGGAGCCGGCAGGATGTCTGGAGTACGATAAAAGTACGCTGGGCATTTGGCAGAAACAATTACCAGGTACGCCCGGGATTATATGCTGCAGGTACTCCGGATTCAACATCAAAAGTTTATGTAACTGCCAATTTTAAATTAAGCTTCGACCATCTGCGCCGCGCGTTGGACGGCATAAATGCCTGGATCCTGGTGCTTGACACAAAAGGGGTCAACGTTTGGTGCGCCGCTGGAAAAGGCACGTTCGGGACACGTGAGCTGGTATACAGGATACGGGCCCACAAACTTGATAAAATTATTAATCATCAGGCAGTGATAGTGCCGCAATTAGGAGCTACAGGAATATCGGCACACGAAGTAAAAACACAAACAGGGTTTAAAGTTATTTATGGCCCGGTGCGCGCAGCAGATATAAAATCTTTCGCTGATTCAGGATACAAGGCTACGCCGGATATGCGAAACGTGAAGTTTCCTCTGTGGGAAAGGATCAAACTGATCCCTGTCGAATTAACCTACGGCAAATATTACCTGCTGCTTGTCCCTGCTGTATTCTTTATACTTGCAGGGTTAAACCCTCACGGATATTCCGTTGATGCGGCATGGTCGAACGGCGGAAGGGCTGTGATCAATCTGATGGCGGCCTATGTGGCAGGATGTGTTTTAACACCGGCATTACTGCCCTGGATACCTTTTAAAAGATTTTCTTTAAAAGGCCTTACAGTAGGATGGCTGATCGCTGCACTATTATTATTTCTGAATTTATTGGGAAGCTCAATTTTTGAAAAAATCTCATGGTTTCTGATCATGGGTGCTATTTCAACGTTCCTTGCCATGAATTTTACAGGTTCATCAACCTTCACCTCACTTTCCGGTGTCAGGAAGGAGATGAAACTATCATTGCCGTTGCAGATTGCAGCTGCATCAACAGGACTTATCGGTTGGATTATAACAAGATTTATATAAAATGAAACAATTAACTTATTTGAAAGATGTGGTAACACTTGAGCTTGACCTGCAGAAATGCAACGGCTGCAAGATGTGCATCACGGTTTGCCCGCATGAGGTTTTTGAGTTCAGGGACAAAAAGGCTTTTATAAAAAATAAAGACCAGTGCATGGAGTGTGGCGCCTGTGAAAAAAATTGCCCTGAAGAAGCCATCAGCGTCAGATCCGGGGTTGGCTGTGCTGCCGGTATCATCAATGGAATTCTGCGGGGTTCGGAGCCCAGCTGCGATTGCTCTGGCCCAAAGGATTCATGTTGTTAATCAAATTTTTAATATTTGATAAAAATGAAAAAACAAAACAAAGAGTTAAAGGAAATTGTAAAAGATAAGTACGGTGAAATAGCAAAGCAGTCGGAACCTTCATGTTGCAGTTCTGGCAGTTGCTGTGGCGACGCCGGTTACACTGTTTTCAGTGATAATTATAATTCCCTTAAAGGTTACAATCCTGATGCTGACCTCGGCCTTGGTTGCGGCATCCCGACCGAATTTGCAACAATAAAACTGGGCGATACCGTGGTTGACCTTGGTTCCGGCGCAGGGAACGACTGCTTTGTAGCGCGCGCCTATACCGGAATTGAAGGAAAAGTGATCGGCATTGACTTCACGCAGGAGATGCTTGAAAAAGCCAGAAAAAATGCCGAAAAGCTCAATTATTCTAATATTGAATTTGTGGAAGGCGACATTGAAAATATGCCCCTCAAATCCTATATAGCAGATGTAGTCCTGAGCAACTGTGTCCTGAACCTTGTCCCCGACAAGCAAAAAGCATATGCCGAGATCTTCCGTATTCTGAAAAAACAGGGACACTTTTGTATTTCCGATATCGTATTGGCCGGGGAACTTCCTTCCGGGATCAAAAACGACTTGGCCATGTATGCCGGATGCGTGTCGGGAGCTGTTCCGAAAGAAGAATACCTGCAAATCATTCGCGACAGCGGCTTCGAAAATGTCCAGGTAAAAAAAGAAAAACAGATCTCAATTCCTGACGATATCATGCTCAAATACCTCAGCAGGGATGAACTGAACGACTTCAAAACAACAGGTGCAGGCATCTTCAGCATCACGGTAGTTGCCGAAAAACCCAGCGGGTTGATAAGCAATTACAATTACAGGTTGGAAGAGGAGTAATTTGAAAATTCCTCAATGATACAATTATGCAATTAGAATTAATGGATTGAATATTTTTATCGTTATAACCAAAAAAATTGAATATGAGAAACGATAGAGAAAATGTTATTACCGAAAAAACTTTTCAGTTTGCACTTAAAATAGTGGCTTATTGTGAAATTCTTGAAGAAAACAGAAAATTCGTTATATCACGGCAATTATTAAAATCAGGTACTTCAATAGGAGCAAATGTTAGGGAAGCCCAAAATGCAGAAAGCAAAGCAGATTTTATTCACAAACTTAAAATTGCTGCAAAAGAATTAGACGAAACGATTTATTGGCTTCTTATATGTAAACATGCACCAACGTACCCTTTTGATGAACAATTGCTTCTTGAAATAGATGAGCTGAACAAAATACTTTCCAAAATCCTTTCCACTTCAATACGAAACTTGAAATCTTAGCCATTAATTCAATCATTTTCAAATTTTCAAATTGACCAATTGACCAATTAAATAATTAATAAATTTACACCATGCCTTCAAATAAACGATTAAATTTTTTGGACCGTTACCTCACGCTCTGGATTTTTCTGGCAATGGCCATAGGTGTGCTCACCGGATATTTTTTCCCTGCTATTGCTGATTTCTGGGAATCACTCAAATCATCGCCCGGCAGTACCACCAACATTCCGATTGCTATCGGCCTTATTGTCATGATGTATCCGCCCTTGGCTAAAGTAAGATACGAAGAACTTGGCGATGTATTCCGCAATTATAAAGTGTTAAGCCTGTCACTGGTTCAGAACTGGGTGATCGGCCCTGTGCTTATGTTTGCGCTTGCCATCGCGTTTTTCAAACTCTTCCCGGGTGAAAATAACGCCAACCTCCCCTACATGTATGGAATAATCATGATCGGGCTGGCGCGCTGCATTGCCATGGTGATCGTGTGGAACGACCTCGCCAAAGGTGACACGCAATATGCCGCCGGTTTGGTAGCGTTCAACTCCATCTTTCAGGTGTTGTTTTTCTCCGTGTATGCCTATTTTTTCATAGCCGTATTACCGGGATGGTTTGGCATACCAACCAACGACGCCGTTGAGAACATCACCATCGGGCAAATAGCAAAAAGCGTGTTTATTTACCTTGGTATTCCATTTTTAGCGGGTTTTCTCACACGATTTATCCTGATACGGGTAAAAAGCAAAGAATGGTACCACACGAAGTTTATCCCGAAAATAAGCCCGCTGACACTGATCGCCCTGCTGTTCACGATTATTGTAATGTTTTCGCTGAAAGGCGAATTCATTGTAAAAATCCCCCTTGATGTAGTGTTGATCGCAATTCCCCTGCTTATCTATTTTGTGATCATGTTCTTCTCATCGTTTTTTATGGGCAAAAAGGTAGGCGCCACTTACGAACAATCCGTCACGCTGTCATTTACCGCCGCCAGCAATAATTTCGAACTGGCTATCGCAGTAGCAATTGCAATTTTCGGTATGAATTCGGGCGAAGCTTTTGCTGCCGTTATTGGGCCGCTGGTGGAAGTGCCCGTGATGATATCATTGGTTAATGTGGCTTTCTGGTTTAAAAAGAAGTATTTTACACAAACTACAAATTAATGAAAATAAAACCATACATCCCCTGGGCAATAAGGATATTAATATTCCTGATATTTATGGTATCGGGCGTTGCCAAACTATTCCCGATATGGGCTTTTGAGAAACAATTAGTAGATCTGGGCATTACCTCCTGGTGCTACGCACCCTATCTGTCCAGACTGATTATTGCATTGGAATTATCAATCGGAATTTTGATCCTGCAACCGCATTTTCTTAAAAGAATCGTGATCCCGGGAACTATATTGCTGTTGCTGGCCTTTTGTGTCCACCTCACTATTGAAATGATAGCACATGGCGCCATGGTGGGAAATTGCGGCTGTTTTGGCCAATTAATTCCAATGACTCCGCTGGAAGCCTTTATCAAAAATATAATTACCATCGGTTTGCTGATATACTTATTCAGGATTGTCAAAGAAAAAGAGAAAGGAAAAAACAAATTCATTTTCCTGATTTTTACTTATGCTGCTGTGGCATTGATACTGTTTATGTTATTCCCTTTCTGCCCCTGTAAGAATTCCGAAACGATAAAACAACCAATTCTCGTTTCTGACACGGTAATACAAATGTCCACACTGGCTGATTCAACAGCAATTGATAAACCGCTTGCTCCCATTCAGAATAATGCTATTAAAAGCACAGGAGCCACATTGAAAAATCCTGAAGTAATGCAAGCTGAAAGTGGCCCTAAACGGGTTAAATCAAGGTATAGTGCGTACACGTCTTTTGGCAATGAGAAAGTGAACCTGGATGAAGGAAAAAAAATTATTTGTTTTTTTGCGGCAGGATGCGACCACTGCAGGGTAGCTGCCAGAGAAATTAATATGTTATCGAAAAAAATCGAACTGCCGCCGGTATATATTTTCTTCATGGACGAGGAAACAGATCTGATACCTGATTTTTTTAAAGAGGCCGGTGGTAATTTCCCTTATACCATTCTCGAAGTTCCGGTTTTCTGGGAACTACTTGGTATGAATTCAGATACACCGGGCGTTACCTTGCTTTGGAATGGGAACCTGATAAGGTATTACGAGGGGACCGAGAAAAATAAATTTGACGTGGCGGATTTTGAAAAAGCCATTAAATCAATCTGATTTATTATATTTGTTTTCATCAATCATACCTCGTTGCACAACAATTGCAATGGCATTAATTATGAAAACTGCTGTAATAAATATTCTGATAGTTGTTTTTAGTTTCAACGTGGCGGTTGGGCAGAAAAGTTTTAATGAAAAACTTTCGGACGCCGCCATCGAACTGACAAAAATTGAAGTTGAATACGACCCGGCTTATTACGTTATTGATTACCCTAACGGTGACGTACCAAGTGATAAAGGTGTATGCACCGACGTGATCATACGCGCTTACAGAAAAATTGGCATAGACTTACAAAAAGAGGTACACGAGGATATGATGTCAAATTTTGATAAATACCCGAAAACCTGGGGACTGACAAAACCCGACAAAAACATTGACCACCGAAGAGTTCCGAACCTCATGGTTTTCTTTACCCGGCATGGAACTGTGAAAGCCATCACTAAAAAGCCTGCTGATTATTTACCCGGCGACATTGTTTGCTGGAACCTCGGGGACGATATTAAACATATCGGTTTTGTAGTGAATAAGAAATCTGAAGACGGGAAAAGAAATTTAATCGTTCATAACATCGGAGCCGGTCAGGTGATGGAGGATTGTTTATTTGAATTTAAAATTATCGGGCATTTCAGGTATGAAAAATAGAATGGGAAATTTATTATTAAAGCCATGGCTATGCCAGCCCAATTGTGCAATATGCGACTTCATACTTATAAAATGTGGTATTAACTAAAAAGAATTTAAACAATGAAAAGCTACCGCAAAGAACTATGGTTCAATACTGAAAAACGTTATCAGTTTATTCACATCACATCTGATGTTCAGCAGGCTGTCCGTGAAAGCGGCGTAAAAGAAGGCCTGTGCCTTGTCAATGCCATGCATATCACTTCCAGCGTATTCATCAACGATAACGAATCCGGCCTGCATCAGGATTACCTGGAATGGCTCGAAAAGCTGGCTCCCTATAGCCGCGATGGTTACCATCATAATGTTGGCGAAGACAATGGCGATGCACACCTGAAAAGACAGGTAATGGGGCGCGAAGTAGTTGTAGCTATAACAAACGGGCAGTTAGATTTTGGCCCGTGGGAAGCTATCTTTTACGGCGAATTCGACGGCCGAAGGCGCAAGAGGGTGCTTGTAAAGATTATCGGAGAGTAAAATCAGCCAACCACAAGCTATCCGCCATGGCTAATATCTATTGGCTCGTGGCGTGGCTAGTGGCTCCGCCGCGGCTCATGGCTCATGGCTCATGGCTCATGGCTCATGGCTAATGGCTAATGGCTAATGGCTAATGGCTAATGGCTAATGGCTAATTCTCCTTCAACACATTTTCATCATACTCCAGCTCAAAACGCAGTTTATGTCTTGATTCTTCCTGCGCCAGCGATAAAAAAAGTTCCTTCATTTTAGGGTCATTCACCCTCTCTGATAATGCCAGATACAGCTTGAATGCTGCTTTTTCCTTTTTCATGGCTACTACCAATGCATCACCATAAGTCATGTTGGGCGATATATTAACATGAGCAATATAATCGGCTACCTTCATATCCATCACTTTTTCACTGCTGGTTTCCATGATACCTGTTTCTTTGATATCCATCAGCCGGGCCTTATGTCCCATTTCTTCATGCGCAAAATCGGAAAACACTTTTTGCATCTGTGAGTTGTTTGAGTTTTGCGACAGTTTTGTATAAAACTCTACCGCTTCCTGCTCTGACTGAATTGCAAAGTCAAGAATATCATTTACTGAATTAAAATTATCCATACTGTTTTTAGTTTATTTTATTAATAATTAATTTCCTTTTAATTTTTTGTGCATGGCATTCGCGGCTATCCTGCCCGCGCCCATAGCCTGAATCACGGTAGCGGAGCCTGTAACAATATCACCACCGGCATAAACATTGGGAATTGATGTCTCGTTGGTCTCAGGATCTACATCAATATATCCCCATTTGTTTCTTTTAAGGTTGGGGGCAGTCCTGAAAATGATCGGGTTGGGCCCGGTTCCGATGGCCACAATAGCGAGATCGCATTCTATGATAAAATTGGAATTTTCAATGGCAACAGGCCTCCGTCTTCCCGAAGCATCCGGCTCGCCGAGTTCCATCCGGATACATTCAACACTTTTAACCATATTATAATCAGTGCCGATATATCGAACAGGACTTGTTAGTAACCTGAATCTGACACCTTCCTCTTCGGCATGATGAACCTCTTCCAGACGAGCGGGAAGTTCGTTAGGGGAACGGCGGTAAATGACCGTTACTTCCGTTGAACCTGTCCTTATGGCTGTTCTTGCCGAATCCATGGCAACATTGCCTCCGCCAATGACCACCACTTTGTTTCCTCTGGGCATAGGCGTGTCGTATTCCGGAAACTTGTAGGCTTTCATCAGGTTCATCCGCGTAAGATATTCGTTCGAAGAAAAAACATTGCCGAGGCTTTCGCCCTCAATACCCATAAATAATGGCAAACCGGCACCGACTCCAATATACACCGCATCAAAATGTTCAAGAAGTTCATCAATAGTCAGGATATTTCCTATAACATGGTTCAATTCAAACCTCACACCAAGTTCTTTTAGATAACTGATCTCAAACTGTACTATTGATTTGGGCAGCCGAAATTCAGGGATCCCATAGGTCAGGACACCTCCCAGTTCATGTGAGGCCTCGAATACCGTCACTGAATACCCTAACTGCGCCATGTCTGCAGCCACCGTCAGTCCGCCGGGACCAGACCCTACAACAGCAATTCTTTTATTGATCTTATTTTTTATTACCGGTATCCTGACAAGGTCCATTTTCCGTTCGTAATCCGCCACAAAGCGCTCAAGTTTGCCGATAGCGACAGGTTTGTCTTTGAACCCAAGCACACATTTCGCCTCACACTGGTTTTCCTGCGGGCAAACCCTGCCGCAAATTGCTGGTAATACATTCTTTTCTTTTATTTTTTTAGCAGCGCCGTCATAATCATTCTCACGCATTAGTTTAATAAAGGATGGTATGTCGACATTCACCGGGCATCCGTCAACACATCCCGGAGTTTTACACTGCAGGCACCTCCCCGCCTCCAGCGAAGCAAGCTCAGAAGTATAACCATAAGGGACTTCCAGATGATTATGGATACGCATGGTCTTATCCTGCTCAGGCATATCCTGTCGCGGGATTTTAAGTTTTATCCTGCGCTCATCCGCCTTGGTCAATCCATGCCATTCGCAACCGCGCTTCAGGCAGATAAAAAATGGTATCAGCCGCGACAAAGCAGAAATGATAACCTGAGCAACAGTGTTACCGCATTCGCCGCACACCATTTCCTTGTTGATCAAGCTCTTATTACAATGCGGGCAAATAAGATCATCCAGGACCTCGCCCTCATTTATGGGCACTGAAGTCTCTATTTCGAAAACATCAAGGTAAGGGCTCAGGCTGACCGTAATTTCCTGGCCTTTATAAACAGCTTTAAAATTCAGTTGTTTTACTTCTTTTTTCTCAACATTAAAACTCTGATGACAATAAGGACAATAGGCATTTAAATACGTTTTGAATTTTAAATATTTTACTTCCTGATCAGCCATGAGGCGGTTTTATTTAATTGAAAAAAGCAAAGAAATCTTTTCGTCTTTCAGATACAGGGAATTTCTCTTTTCGAGCTCGTCAAAATCAACTTTATGTCCATCGAAATCGGGGCCATCGACACAACAGAACTGCACCTTGTTATCAACTTTCACCCGGCAGCCTCCGCACATTCCGGTTCCGTCAATCATCACCGGATTCAGGCTAACCATAGTTGGAATGTCAAATTTTTTAGTAAGGTTGCAGACGTTTTTCATCATGATGATTGGGCCAATAGCGTAAACCATTTTTATATCATGCCGTTCTTCAAGATATTTTTGCAGGGGTTGTGTAACAAAGCCAATTTGTCCGTAGCTCCCGTCGTCAGTGGTTATAACCAATTCATCGCAAATGGCTTTCATTTCGCTTTCCATGATCAGCAGTTCTTTTTCCTTTGCACCGATTATTCCGATTACAAAATTCCCGGCCTCCTTGAACGCTTTGGCAATGCTGTGTAAAATGGCAATACCCGTCCCGCCTCCGACCATGATCACGGTTCCAAGTTTTTGTACTTCTGCAGGTTTGCCGAGCGGGCCAACTACATCTTTGATGGTGTCTCCATCTTTGAGTGACCGCAGTAAGGCTGTTGTCTTTCCCACAACCTGAAAAATAATGGTAATGATACCGGAAAATTCATCTTTATCAGCAACGGTCAGCGGAATTCTTTCGCCTGTTTCATTGACGCGCAAAATAACGAACTGGCCTGCTTTGATCTTGGCAGCAATCTTTGGTGCGCTAATATCAAACCTGATTATCGTACCTTTTGCCATTTCCTGTTTTCTTACAATCTGAAACATATTATTGTTTTTTGATTAAAAAGGTACATTCCCGGTTCGTTAATTACACAATGATCACCATTCCATGCTGTCTTCAAGTCTTATTTCATTCAGGTCATTTTTGGACAATCCGTGCCAGGTACAACCTTTTTTGGCACATATATAAAAATCAATCATCTTGGTGCGGGCGCTTACAAGGATTTTGGCAATCTTAGTCCCGCATTTTCCGCACTGCCCGTCGGCCACTATCAGGCTTTTATCACAATGAAAACACCTGATATCTGCGACTTCCTGTTCTTCCGGAAGAAAAATAGTTGACTTTGATGAAAACACATTCAGATAAGGGCTCAGCATGATTTCACCGGGCTCCCCATCATTTCTCATAACCTTGAGCTTAATCATATCATTCTCGATGAGGCTTTTTTTACAATGCGGGCAGTATGACTGCAGGAACGTGCCGCTTGCAATAATTTCTTTGTCATCATCTTCTGGTATTGAAGATTTTTTTGCCTCGTGGGTGCTTGTATCAACAGAGTGCTTTCCGATGCTGAATTCCTGATAAAATTTTGTCAGCGCATGTGAAAGATCTTCAAATCCGATATTATGATTCTTGCAGCCCCTGCGTGAACAAAAACTTATTTTTCCGCCTATATCCAAATTAACCTTTGACATGGGAGCACTGCATGTTTCACATAATTCCTCCGATTGAAGTTCCTCTTTGCATTGGGGACAAGAAAAGGATGCTATGGTACCATCTTCTATTTCAAAATCACAAATAAAGTTATAACTGCCATAAATAGAACTCAGATATATATTACCTTTATTTTGCGGGGTGCTTATCAATAATTTTATACTGGGTTCGTTATCGACTTTATGTTCAGGGTCCATTAATGATTTGCCGCAATGCGGACATTTTACATTTACGGAAATAAAATTGAAATTATTCATTGTTTCTCCTTTTTTGATTGTAAATGTTATACAAATATAAGCTTTTTAGAGGTAATTAACAATAAACCAATGCATAAAATATCGGTTCATCAGTACAGTTAATCACCATCATGATCATAAACCTTTATCAAAATATTTCACCGCTGAATCGCAACCAAAATCAAACATTCTGTTGTAATTATCCTTATCGGTATTGACAAGTGTATGCTTGCGGCCATCAAGAGTCACAGGCAGTATGGAAATCGCTTCCATCATGACATCAATTACATCGGTTAAATCGTTCAGATTAAATTTATTAAGAAGTGCCAGCAACTGACTGATATTGTCATCCGCAATTTTTGATGGCAGGCTTTTTTCAAATTTCTGAATGATTTTTTGTGTATTTGTAAAGCTGCCACCTGTTTCGGCAGGCAACGAAGCCGGCAGTATCAAATCCGCTTTTCCGGCAGTTTCCGTCATGAAGTAGTCCTGGACTACCAGGAACGAAGCCTTATCCAGCCAGGCACCTACAGCATTCTTATCAACGGCACAACCCAGCGGGTCTTCGCCGAAAACAAACATGTTCTTTATTGAACCCTTGTCAAGAAGTTGTTTCTGATCTTCGATCACTGTATCTGCTAATTCCGAAAGTTTCCATTTTGCCAAAAGTTTTTTCTGCAAATCACTGTCTTTTACAGGAATCCCTCCTATTCCGATTTTAGAAAAGATACCCATATCCATCAGGCCTTGAGAATTATTCTTTTCTTTCAGCGAGATGATCCCGTTGGCTGTTTTACCAAGTTTTCCTGTTATAATAGCCAGGTTGACCAGCTCAGTACAGGCATTTGAAGAAAGTTCTTTTTCAGAAAATACAAGGATAGCGTTCATCTCATTATTGAGTTCTTCTGCAAAGCTTTCGAGGAACTTTTTGTCAGATACTCCGGAAAGTTTTACGAGATCGTCATAGTTCTCATTTAATAATGCCTTTTTGTATGCATCAAAGTCCACACAGTTATCCTTTATGAACATTCCGTTCTCTTTTCCATTAGCAAGCAAATAATAATTGATCGCTTTTATGAAATAATAATAAGAACTTATCCTGGTTTCCCTGTCAACTTTGTGTTTCATCGGGCTGTTGTCCATGGTTGTCACCAATTCCACTGGAATATTCTTAGCAAAGCGTGCATTGCTCACGAAAAATCCCGCAACGGCATTATCCCTGTTAACCTCAGAGCCAATAAGGTATAAACGGCTGGCTTCTTTCAGCTGATGGAACGACACATTTGAATCGGCGTTCCTGAGATATCCATCTCCGCGTCCAAGGTAATGAAAACTAGCAATATTATTCGTTTTACATCCCGCCCTGGCCAGTTTCTGAACCAGGTACATCTCTTCATTTGTAAGGCGTGCACCAGCAAAGAACGCATTCTCATCAGGTTTTACCGATTTAATTTTTTGGGTAATTAGTTCGTATGCTTCCGCATATGATATCTCAGTGTACTTGTCTCCTTTTTTCAACAGCGGTTTTAATATCCTGCCATTGTCATTTATGTAATGATATCCGAATTTCGGGTATTTACAAAGGTTACCGTCTTTATTTACTTTTCCTTTGCCACCGGTTACTTGCATCACAAATCCGCTTTTATGATGCAGGTTTATATCACAGCCGACAGAGCAATAATTACATATTGTTTCAGCCTTTTCAAGCTTCACCGGGCCTGGTTTGAAGATCACATTTTCAGTGATAGCAGCAGTCGGGCAAGCCGAGATACACATCCCGCAGGATTCACACAAGGTATCCTGCAATTTATCGCCCATTGATGGAGCCACATATGTCTCAAAGCCACGATTTACAAGGCCAAGAGCATTAGCACCCACTACCTCGCGGCATATACGCACGCAGCGTGAACATAACACGCATTTATTATTATCAATCTCTATGAAAGGATGCCGGAAGTCTACCTCATTTGACTTGAAATCACCTTTGAATTTTGTCTGGTCCGCATCATATTCGGTAGCAAACTTTTTAAGGGCACAGGTGTAATATTCCACACAACCACATTCCAGGCAGCGCTGGGTCTCATGTAATGCCACTTCTTCTCCTGTATAGCCAAGTTCCACCTCGCTGAAATTCTTTCTTGCAACAGGCTCCATGATCGGCATTTCTTCGCGCATCTGCTTGAGGAATTTTTCCACATATTCTTCCGTTTTTTGAATCCGGAAATTCTCTTTTTTACTGATGAATTCTTTCTTTTCAGGTTCGAGCGGCATCCCCGACAGAAATTGGTTACAACTGCGCGCTGCTATACGGGCCTGGGCAACAGCCTGTATAAGCGTGGCAGGGCCGGTAACGCCGTCACCGCATGCAAAGATACGCGCCACGCCGGTTTGCAGTGTCACAGGATCTGCATCAATATCACCCCATTTGGTTACTTTCAGTTCGCCATTATTGGTAGCGGCATTTACTTCAGAAACAAATTCAGCTATCGTTTTTTGTCCGATGGCAGCTATGGCATAATCCATATCAACATCAAATTCGGAGCCTTCGACTACCACAGGCCTTCTCCGGCCGGAAGCGTCGGGTTCGCCGAGTTCCATTTTAACACACCTCAGTGATTTAATATTTCCCGCTTCGTCTTTATTGACCTTTACCGGAGCTGTCAGAAACATGTATTCAATACCTTCGAGCTTTGATTCATGAATTTCAATAGGGTTTGCAGGCATTTCCTTTTCTGTGCGCCTGTATATGACATATATTTTTTTGGCACCGCAGCGCATGGATGAACGGCAGCAGTCCATCGCCGTATTTCCCCCGCCAATGACTGCAACTGTCTTATTGTTGAAATCATAACGTTTTCCTGTTAACTCCATAGTCTTCAGAAAATCAATTCCGGAAAGTACGTTTCCCGCATCATCGCCTTCACAGCCTATGGAGGTTCCTTTCTGAGAGCCGATGGCTAGGACGATGGAATTATATTTAAACTTCAGCCCTTTGTATGAAAGGTTTTCACCAAGTTTCTGGTTGTAATATATTTTTACGCCCATTTCGGTGATGTTATCGACTTCTTTCTGAATGATGTCATTGGGCAGCCGGTATTCCGGAATTCCATAACGCAGCCAACCACCAGCATAAGGCGCTGCTTCGTAAATATCAACCTGATGTCCTTCTTTCTGAAGGAAAAATGCTGCGGACAATCCTCCCGGGCCGGCGCCAATAACTGCAATCTTTTTCCCTGTAGTAGGTTTGATGACAGGCCTGAACTTATCAGGAGACAAAAGATCCTGATCGGCAGCAAAACGTTTTAAATAATCAATACCCACACCGGTGCCTTCTTCCAAAAGGTTTCTGCGACAGGCTGTCTCACAGGGCCTGACACATACCCGCCCGCAAATGGCAGGCAATGGATTGGTTTCTTTGATCAGGGCCACGGCTTCATGATACATTCCCTTTTCGATCAGGGAAATATAACCCTGAACATCCACACCCGCAGGACATGTCTGTTTGCACGGGCCGGTACAATCGGCATAATGATTACTCAGCAAAAGCTCAAGGGCTGTCTTCCGAGCCTTATAGACCTTGCCGTTATTGGTTTCTATCTTCATACCTTCCGCTATCCGTGTCGAACAGGCAGGCTGCAAGGCCCTTAAACCTTCAATTTCAACAACACATACATAGCAGGAGGAATAAGGTTCCAGACGGTCATCGTTGCACAAGGTCGGAATGTTATAGCCATTGCGTCTGGCAACCGAAAGTATTGTTTCGCCTTTAGTTCCTTTTACGATCTTACCGTTTAATATGATATTTACTTCATTCATACGTCTTGATTTTTCGAATTAACAGTTGTTAGCTGATACTGATTGCATTAAACTTACATTTTGAATAACACATTCCACACTTGGTACACATGGACTGGTCAATAAGGTGAGGCAGTTTTTTCTCGCCTGAAATTGCCGACACGGGACAAACTTTTTTGCAGAGCATACATCCGGTACATGTTTCGGTAATGATTTCATATTTTAAAAGAGGTTTGCAGTTTTTCGCAGGGCACTTTTTATCCCTGATATGCGCCTCGTATTCATCGCGGAAATACTTTATTGTTGTAAGAACCGGGTTAGGCGCTGTCTGGCCAAGCCCGCACAGCGAGCTGTCTTTGATCTGGTTTGAAAGTTCCACCAGCATTTCAATATCACCTTCTTTTCCGTCACCTCCGGTGATACGTGTAAGTATTTCAAGCATCCGCTGCGTGCCGATGCGACAGAAGGTACATTTCCCGCAGGATTCTTTTTTGGTAAAGTCCAGGAAAAACCTTGCCATATCAACCATACAGGTAGTTTCATCCATGACCACCATACCGCCGGAACCCATGATCGCCCCGGTTGCGTTTACCGAGTCATAATCAACGATGGTGTCGGCCAGATATTCGGGGATACAACCTCCTGACGGACCACCCATCTGAACGGCCTTAAATTTCTTATCACCGATTATTCCGCCCCCCATTTTAAACACCACCTCGCGAATGGTAATCCCCATGGGAACTTCGACCAGTCCGCCATTCTTAATTTTTCCGGTAAGCGCGAACACCTTGGTACCTTTGCTTTTTGCTGTCCCGTATTTGGCATATTCTGACGCACCGTTCAGAATGATCCAGGGAATATTAGCAAATGTTTCAACATTGTTTATGTTGGTCGGGCTTTTCCATAATCCCGATTCGGCAGGGAATGGCGGCCTTTTGCGCGGCATGCCCCGTTCACCTTCAATGGAGGCCATCAGGGCGGTTTCTTCACCACACACAAACGCACCGGCGCCTTCCTTAATATGTATGTCAAAATTAAAACCTTCCATACCTAAAATATTCTTCCCAAGATATCCTCTGGCACGGGCCTGATCAATAGCAATATTCAGACGTTTGATAGCCAGTGGGTATTCTGCGCGGCAATAGATCCAGCCCTCACATGCCTGGATGGCATAGGCGCCTATCATCATTCCTTCAAGAACAGAGTGCGGATCGCCTTCCAGAACTGAACGGTCCATAAATGCTCCGGGGTCGCCTTCATCGGCATTGCAGATGATATATTTCACATCCGCCTTGTTGTTGAAAGCGAATTTCCATTTCAAGCCTGTCGGGAAACCGCCGCCGCCCCTGCCCCGTATGCCGGAATCCAAAATGTTCTGGATGACATCAACAGGTTGTATCTTTTCGGCTGCAATTTTTTTGATGGATTTATAACCGTCCCTCGACTCATATTCTTCAATAGATTCCGGATCGATATATCCGCAGTTACGAAGCGCTATCTTCACCTGACCATCAAAAAAGTTTTTGTCCTTTGTTTCGAAAAGATCGGTTTTCACCACATACTCCTTTATCGGGGATGATTTACCAATATGTTCTTCGAGTATCTGAACGGCTTTAGCTTCGTTTATATCACCATAAATATATGATCCGTCATCGTCCACAACTTCCACCAATGGCTCACGGTAACACATACCGATGCAACTGGTTTTTTTCAGTTCAATGTCGAGTCCTTTTTCTTCTTTGACCTTCTTGATTACTTCGAATACCTTTCCGGCTCCGGCAGCAAGTCCGCAGCTGCCCAATCCGACAATTACCTTTGTTTTTCCCATGGTACTATATTTTATTTCAAAAATCAATGACTACATTTACTACCTGTTTCAATTTCACGGATATCACGGATCACCTCTTTCGCGTGCTTCCCTGTCAGCTTTCCGTACGTATTTTCACCGATCATCATGACAGGTGCCAGCGAACAACAACCCAGGCAGGCAACAGATTCAAGGGTGAACACATTATCGGCGGTCGTCTCGCCGTCTTTGACGCCCAGTTCCTCTTCAAGCGCTTCGGTAATAGCTGTGGCATTTTGCACATGGCATGCTGTTCCATGGCATACCTTAATGATAATTCTGCCTACAGGTTTTAGCCTGAACTGTGCATAAAAACTTGCCACACCATACATATCACTAAGTTTCAGCGAAGTTTCACTTTCAAGTTTCTTAAAAGCTTCACGCGGAATATATCCGTACAATTCCTGTGTATGTTGCAGCAGCGGGATCATATTCCCTCTTACATTCTTATATTTTTCAATAAAAGGATCCATTAAATTCAGATCAACTTCAGATTGCTGAATCACACATTCTTTTTCAGAAGTTCTTGCTATTCTCATAAAAAAATATTTTTCACAAATATAATATTGTTTCAAAATAAACTTCTAGTTAAGTAATTTTTTGTGTTTTTGTTTTATTTAGTAAATAATTGTTATTCTGTACATTGCGAATAATTAAGTGTATTACTTATTGAAAATTACCAAATATACGGAATGTATAAACTCGGAATGGCCTACTTTGAACAACTCAAAATATAGAATTTTAAAACTTATAAAATCAGACAATTTCACTAAAAAAATAATTTCCAGTTTAAACTAATTATTAATTTTAAAATATTTACATTTGCATTTTTAAACTAATCCGTATTAGTTACTTCTTATTTTTTTTACTAATGTAATTAACTTACTTCACAAATGAAAAACAAATATGTTGACTTAATTGAGCAAACCTTTGACTTCCCCCAGGATGAATTTAAGATTGAAGAAAATGAACTTTACTTCAATGGAGTTTGCCTTACGGACCTTATTAAACAATACGGGACTCCATTAAAAATCTCCTACTTGCCTAAGATTTCTTCTCAAATCCAGAAGGCTAAAACGCTTTTCAATGTTGCTATTGCCAGGGCAGATTACCAGGGCGAATACAATTATGCCTATTGTACCAAAAGCTCCCACTTCCTGTTTGTTTTAGAAGAAGCATTACAGAATGACATCCATATTGAAACATCATCTGAGTTCGATATTAATATCATTGAGAGTCTTTACGAGAAGAAACTTATTGACAAGGAACGATATATTATATGCAACGGGTTCAAGAAGCAAGGCTATATTGAAAGCATCTGCAGGCTGATAAACACCAATTATATTAACACCATACCTGTACTTGACCATAAAGAAGAACTTAAACAGATTGAAAAATATGCCAAGAAAAAATGCAAGATCGGAATCAGGATAGCATCAGAAGAAGAACCACAGTTTGACTTTTACACGTCCCGTCTTGGAATACGTTATAACGACATTGTCGACTTCTATAAAACCTATATTCGGAATAACCCGAAGTTCGAACTTAAGATGCTTCATTTTTTTATTAATACAGGAATCAGGGATTCTGCCTATTACTGGAGTGAGTTAACCAAGTGTGTCAACGTTTACTGTGAACTGAAAAAATATTGCAAAGAACTTGACACATTGAACATAGGCGGTGGATTCCCTGTTAAGAATTCACTGGCATTCGACTATGATTATGAATACATGGCGGAGGAAATTGTGTTACAGATTAAAAACATTTGTCAACAGAATAACACAGTTGAACCCAACCTTTTTAGTGAGTTCGGATCATATACCGTCGGTGAAAGTGGTGCTGTTCTTTACTCTGTAATCGGGCAAAAACAACAAAACGACCGTGAGTTGTGGAACATGATCGACAGTTCTTTCATGACAACTTTGCCGGACACCTGGGCTATTAACCAGCGTTTTGTTCTGCTTGCCGTAAATAACTGGGACAGAGAATACCAGCGGGTTCACCTTGGCGGGCTTACCTGCGACAGCCATGACTTCTATAATGCGGAAGCACATGCCAATGCTGTTTTCCTCCCGAAATACGATGAAAACGAGCCGCTGTACATTGGTTTGTTTCACACGGGAGCATACCAGGAGTCCCTGGGTGGTTATGGCGGAATACAACATTGCCTGACACCGGCACCCAAGCACATTTTACTTGAGAAAGATGACGACGGTGAAGTTTATCCCAGGCTCTTCGCTAAAGAGCAAAGCTATAAGTCTATGCTGAAAATTCTTGGGTATTAGTGATTCAGACCTGTTAATTTCTTTATTGATAACTTTTACCAGCTGTTAAATCATTGATAATTCTAATTAGATACTTTTGCATTATAATAAATGGTATTATATTTGCCAACGCGTTGTAAATCTTAAAAAAAACATAATCATGAAAAAAGCAATCAGTGCATTAGTAATCGTTATGACCGTATCATTAATTTGCGGCATAAACAGTTACGCTCAGAAAAAATTTAAAGGAATTGTAAATTACACTATCGCCTACTCAGGAACGATAGATCCGGCAACGGCCGCCCAGCAGCCCAAGGCTATGATTCTTTCAATTTACGAAAACAAGCAAAAGATGAATATCCCGATGGGTCCGGTGAATATTGATATCATCACCAACGGAGATGATAAAACCAGCACCACCTTACTGGATATCATGGGAGAAAAAAAATATTATAAAATGACCACAGCAGAAATTGAAAAACAAATTACGGAAAGTCCTGAACCTGTGATCACTTATAAAGAAGAAACCAAAACAGTTGCAGGATACGTTTGTAAAAAAGCAGAATATTCCGAAACAAAAGACGATGAAACATCAACCACTGTTATTTATTATACAGAAGACCTCGGTGGTGAATTACTGAATTACGGCGGACAGTTCAACAAACTTAAAGGCGTTCCCCTGGAATATGTCATCACCACACCTGACGGCATTATTACCACATTCTCAGCTACTGAAGTGAAAAAAGGCAAAGTAAAAGACACTGATTTTCTGATTCCTGATGATTACGTTGAACTTACTCCTGAAGAAAAACAGCAGATGATGAACCAAATGAAGGGTGAAGAATAACATATAATTTATTTTGTATAAAATCCCCTCAACCCAGGGGATTTTATTTTTTTGATAAACCAAGAAAAATGCCCCGGAAAGAACAAACTTTTTCTAAGAATACTTTTAAAGAAGAAAGCATTTCTGGTGAAAATAATGAATCGTCAACAAAGCAGGAACCTATTAAGAAAGCCAAACCCCAGAAGGTCAGGAAGGAAAAAATTAAAGAAAGCAGACCTAATGGTATTATCGAAACTGTAAAAAGTGAAAAATTTCAGAAAGTCACCGGGCTTTTTTTTATTCTGGTTGCATTTTTCCTTTTAATCGCCTTTATCTCATACCTTTTCAGCTGGAAGGCTGATGATAATATTTTTGACAATTCTTTTTTCAGGGTATTAACCGATAACAGCCTGCAATCCGAGAACTGGATGGGAAAGATAGGAGCGCTGCTTTCTTTTTGGTTTATAAAAAAATGGTTCGGCATCGCATCCTTTCTGTTTGTTGCCTGGATGTTTGTTGTCGGGTTTAAATTGTTTCTCAACATCCGTCTTTTTCCGGTTTCAAAAGCAACAAAATACCTGATCTTCGGATTAATATGGATTTCTGTAAGCTTATCTTTTATTTTGAATACCGAAAATATGCTGATCCTTGGAGGCGCTTTCGGTTACCAGATCAACCTTTGGCTGAACAGCATCCTTGGGAAAATTGGTACCGGAATTTTACTTTTCTTCCTTATGTTAAGCTTCCTCATCATCGAATACAACATTCATAAGTACTGGCAAAAGCGGCATAAAGAAACTGTTGAGGAAGAAGATGAGCAAGAACAAACTGATGTTTCAGAACATAAAAATGAATTCAAAGAAACCGTTGAAAATATTCAGGACGAAACCCCTGATGTCGAATTCATTAAAAAAACTGTCCCTGTTGCGGACGAACCCATTGAACTCGTTAATAATGTCGTGGAAACTGAGTCAAAAGTGAAAGAAGAAACCTCAGGGATTCCATTTACCATCACTCCATCGGAAGAAATTATAGAACCGACCAATGAAATCGTCCCAATTGATGATGATGATGAACCTGAGCATCTTGGTATCGATACACCTTACGATCCCAGGCTTTCACTAGGTTCTTACCAGTTTCCCAGCCTTGACCTGCTGAAAGAATACGATTCGGGAAATATCTCTGTACAAAATGATGAACTGGAAGCTAATAAAAACCGCATCCTGACAACCCTGAATAATTATTCCATTCAGATCGATAAAATAAATGCCACCATTGGGCCAACCGTTACCCTGTATGAAATTGTTCCATCGCCGGGCATACGTATCTCGAAAATAAAAAATCTTGAAGACGACATTGCGCTGAGTTTATCAGCACTCGGAATCCGTATTATTGCACCTATGCCCGGTAAAGGCACCATCGGCATTGAAGTTCCGAACCAGAACCCCAGGATCGTTTCGATGCGCTCCATCCTGGCATCAGATAAATTCCAGAATAATAATTTCGATCTGCCTATCGGACTCGGAAAAACTATTTCGAATACCAGTTACGTTGCCGATCTTGCAAAAATGCCTCACTTGCTCATGGCCGGTGCGACAGGCCAGGGAAAATCAGTTGGACTGAATGCAATCATTGCATCATTGCTTTATAAAAAACACCCGTCTGAGCTTAAATTTGTGCTGATTGACCCGAAAAAAGTGGAGCTGACGCTCTTTTCAAAAATCGAACGTCATTATCTTGCCAAGCTTCCTGATTCTGAAGAAGCGATCATTACCGATGTCCGGAAAGTGGTACGTACGCTAAACTCCCTCTGTATTATGATGGAATCGCGCTACGACCTTTTGAAACTTGCCAATGTCAGAAATATCAAGGAATATAATACCAAATTCATTGCCCGTAAACTGCTGCCCACCGATGGCCATGATTTTATGCCTTACATTGTCGTGATCATCGATGAATTTGCCGATCTGATTATGACTGCCGGAAAAGAAGTGGAAGCGCCAATTACTCGTTTGGCGCAACTTGCCCGCGCCATTGGAATCCACCTCATTGTGGCGACACAGCGCCCGTCGGTGAACGTGATTACAGGTACTATTAAAGCAAATTTCCCGGCCCGTCTGGCTTACCGTGTTATTTCAAAGATAGATTCCAGGACGATTCTGGACACCGGAGGTGCCGATCAGCTTGTCGGACGTGGCGATATGCTCCTGTCAACAGGTAACGAAATGGTACGGCTTCAATGTGCATTTATTGATTCACCGGAAGTGGAAATCCTTACAGATTTTATCGGTCAGCAACGGGCTTTTGCCGACATTTATGCCTTGCCGGAATGCCCTGATGAAGAAAATGAAAATGCCAAAACCCTTGACTCGTCAGAACGTGACGACATGTTTGATGAAGCCGCACGGGTGATCGTTACACATCAGCACGGATCCACTTCGCTTCTGCAGCGTAAATTAAAACTGGGTTATAACCGCGCCGGACGTATCATCGATCAGCTGGAATCCGTAGGCATCGTTGGCCCGTTTGAAGGCAGCAAAGCCAGAGAAGTCCGGTACAAAGACATGGAATCTTTGGAACAATTTTTGACTGCGTTGCGGAACAATAACTAAAGCCATGAAAAAAATCCTCATAACCGCATTACTCCTATGTTCTGTGGCCTTTTTAAACGCACAGGACAATTCAAAAGCCAAGGCGATATTGGACGGTGTTTCCAAACAAACGAAATCATACTCCACTATTGATATAACGTTTACGTTTACGATGCAGAACACCACAAAAAAAACAAAAGATACCAAAACAGGCGCTGCATGTATGAAAGGTGAAAAGTACTGGATGTCATATACCGGACAGGAAGTTTATTGCGATGGGCAAACCGTCTGGACATACATCAAAGAAAATAATGAAGTTCAGATTAATGTAAACGACCCCAACAGCGACATGACCATGAACCCGGTAAAATTACTTACCGATTACGACAAAAGTTACACCTCAAAATTCATCAAAGAAGAAACCCGCGGCCCAAAAATCATTCAGATTATTGACCTCACTCCCATCAAGCCTAAATCCTATTATAAAGTCCGCCTTGAAATTGATAAAATTCAGAAACAAGTCGTGAATGCTATAATTTATGATAAAAACGGGGTTAATGTGTATACCTATTCCATCACAAAATTTGTCACCAATAAGTCCATTGCTGATACCAAATTTACCTTCAAAACAGCCGATCATCCGGGTGTTGAAATTATTGATCTCAGGTAACTTATAAAACCTTAAGATTTAGCATCCAATATTTTAGTAGAACAGCCATAGTTCAATTTTGTGTTTGATATTGGTAATATTCATAAAAATCAAAATTAACCCTACCCCTTTTTACAATGTAATTTGACAAATTTTTTATATATTTGAACTTTGCCTCGGTGGTCTGCTTCGTGCTTTAAAAGCGGAGCAAAAGACATCCGGGGAACATAAATAACAAGGTTATGAAAAGAAATTTTATCATATTGATTCTGTTACTTTTGTCAAGTGTTGCTTTCGGACAAATAAAAAAATCTGTTGAAATACCTGTGAACCAAAATGGGGACACAACACTTGTGTATAAATGGATTCATGAATTACACGGACAGTTGAAAATCAATAATCTTATTTATTCCAATGAACTGTTTCATTTGCGGTTTTGGCAGGACGGCCAGGTCATAGATATATGGACAATTGACAATAAAACTTTTCAGGGGCAGGTGACAAATTATTTATGGGCATACAAACCAAATTATTGTAAAAAGAAGAAGCCAAAAACCGGGAAATTGTATTCTAATCAGAATCTACTCGACGCCGGACAAGCAAGAACAGCATACAACCTGTTTTTAATAGATTCCATCGCATATTTACCTTCTGAAGAAAAAACCCCAGGCTGGAGTAAGGGAAGTGAAGGTATTGCATATTGTTTTGAAATATCAACACCCAATTCATACACGTTTAAATCATTCTGGACACCATCAGCAAAAGACAGTTTATATAATGCAAAAAATATTCAGAATTTTGTAAAAAACATCAACACGTATCTAAACCTGGCACAGTTTAAAACAAAATTTTATGATACATTATCCGGCGGCAGTTATTCAAATGGAAGTATGCCGCTCATTTTGATTCCCGAAAAAATCAAACCTGATTTTTATTACGATTACGACTACGATTACGACTATGATGATTATTACCTTGATTATTAATCCAGCATATTTCAAAGTAATGCTTAGTTTTCCTGATTTTCATGGCCGAATAAATTTGAATTTTAAAATACGATAAAAAAAAGTCAAACGAGATAAGAAAATAAAGTTTATACAAAATGGGGAAATTTAAAATCTTAGCTATTGCCCTAGTATTTATTCAATTAAGCGTCAAAGCACAGTATTGCACGAATGATTACCGTTTTACACAAACGCCGGTATTTACTTTTGCGCAGATTGATTACGATACGGCCGTTGTTTATGGAAACGCACTTAATTATCAGGGAGTAAATCAGGATCTGCTCTTAAATATTTGTTATCCGGATTCATTGGTGGACACATTTTCTAAACGTCCGCTAATTGTGGTGATGCATGGAGGCGGTTTTTATACCGGGAGCAGGAACGACCTGAATACTATGTGTATTGAATTTGCAAAAAGGGGTTTTGTAGCAGCAACGATAGGTTACAGGCTTGGATGGGATTCCGGTACATCAGGCTGCAATGGAGACACTATATCGAATGCTAAAGCTGTTTATCGCGGGTTTCAGGATACACATGCTGCTTTGCGCTATTTGACAGCTAATGCGGCTACTTACAAAATTGATACAGCATGGATTTTTTGCGGAGGTGAAAGCGCAGGAGGTGTGAATACATTGAATCTTGCCTTTACCGATCAGGGAGAAATGAATGGACGCCTTCCTGTTCTTCAAACAGAGCTTGGAGATATCAATAATTCGGGTAACAACTTACAAAACAGTTTTTCATTAAAAGGCATGTTTATCAATTGGGCCAGTATCGTTGAAATTGATTTTTTAAATGCAACAGATGCAATCCCTATGATCGCTTTTCACGGCGGATCAGATCAATGTTTACCGATAGATTCAGGAACATATAATAGTTGTCCCAACTACATCAAGATGTATGGTTCGCGAACAATATATAACAAGTTAATTTCATTAGGCGTTTGTGCTGAATTAACCGTTAAACCTACTGGAGATCACGGCATATACGACGAAACTTTTGATTCGGATGTTTTTAGGGTAAACAGAGCCGCCTGCTTCTTCAAAAGTCTGTTTTGCAATAATTGCTCATCTACATACCTGACAGACAGCATAGCAGCTAATTGTTCTGCCACATCCGTATTAAATGTGGAGGATGCCGGAGGAATCAGCTTTTATCCAAATCCCAACAACGGAAAATTCTCCATCCATTTAGAAGCGAAGCAGGAAGCTGAAACAATTATCAGGATTTATAATGTGCTTGGAGAAAATATATATTCCATAATTAGTAATGGGCATCAAGAATCCTATGATGTTGATCTTTCAAAGTCTCCGAAAGGGATTTATTTCGCCGGCATTTACTATGAAGGAAAAAATCATACGGAAAAAATTGTCGTAGAATAACAATTTGCGATAACAATAAAATAAAACTATACGCTATGGTTCTTTCGCAATGATCAGTATATTGACCATTGATTAAAACTATAATGCTAATAATTTCAGGACAGGAAAAACCGAGCCCGTGTAATTAATCGAGTAAGCGTTTTTGTCCTTCAAGGTGCATAATATCTTCCACATCCCGCGTACATTCCAGACAGCCCAGGTACTTGCCTTCAGGACTGTGCAGGGCGAAGAATTCAATAAGTATTTTGTGTGGGTTTTCTCCTTCTTTCACATTCATATCAATCCAGAAGCGAGCAGTTTTGCGCGTACCGGCTTTCATCTCTGCTACGATTTTTTCCACTTTATCAAGGCTTGCTTGCGGGTGGCAATCTCTGAAATTCATCCCCAGCGATGTAAGAGGCCTCTTGAAAAGCCGGCCTTCATTTTTATTCCAGCCTATTACTTCGTCATTGGCATCAATCACAGTAATTTCTATAGGGATAGCCTGAATTATAGCCTTGACTACTTCGTCATTCATCATGTCTATCATACCATTATCATTTTAAGTTTGTTACACAAAGATAAAAAAAATGATGATAATTCACAATCGGTTTCATTATTTAGCCAGCCATGAAAACACTCGTTTGTGAAACGTAAATTTGTTAAAGAAACAAAAAAGTAAAGAAGATTTATTTTTTACAACTTTGAAATCTTTTTGCGTTCTAAAACATTACCATCTGTATCCGAAATTTCAATAATATAAAGGCCGGAATTCAGGTATGAAAAATCATAAGAACGCTCAGATAGCGCGGGAACCATAAAACCGGCAACCTGAACGCCTCTTAGGTCAAGCACGTTAATATTTTCAATACTTTCCGAAGTATTCCGGATAACCAACCTGCCGGAAAAAGGATTCGGATAAATGCTGGAACCTCGGTCTGCCCTACCTTCGTTAATTTCTGTTACATCATCATAAGCGCGGGCAAAATACAAAGTTGCCCCGGTGGCAGCTTTTGCAATCTGAAAAACATAACTGGTATCAAGATGCGCCAGGTTATCATTTGAAGTATGCACCACGGATGATTCATTATTTTCATAATATCCTGTAATAATTTCTCCGTTATATTCAAACGGCATATAATCCGAGCCATAAGCGCCGGTAATTTCTGTGCTGAGCGCCGAATAAAGCTGGGTTAAGGTAACAAGTGTGTCGGTGAATGCGGAAGAAGCCGTATTATTCGTTGATACGGATGGATAACCCGAAGACTGGTCACGCTCACAACTGATCGTATTATTCGCCATTCCTGCAATTCCGCCTACTTCATCAATATTGAATACAAGGCGGATATCCATACCCTGGGTTTCGGCAATATCATCGGCATAATGTTTACTTCCGCGCAGCCCGGCTTCTTCACCGCTGAAATTGATGAAACGTACCGAATATTCGGTATTGATAGTTGCAATCAGCCGGGCAATTTCAAGCAGGATCGAAACCCCGGAACCATTATCATTTGTTCCCGTTCCGGAGCTTGTATCGTAATGACCGCTTACTATTACAAAAGTATTGGGATACAAGGTTCCGGTTTTTGTCACCACCACATTGGTAAGCGTATTGGTGAAATAGGTAAAATCATCCTGAACAATATCGGTATACACATACGCCTGGTATTTTGAGATTAGCCAGTTTCTTGTGTTTGTCAATGCTGTGCTTCCCGGAGATTTCACGCCGAAACTTTCGAAATGCTGAAGGTGGTTCAAAACACTGTCGTATGAGACATTATTCACCACCGACTGGTAAAAAGGATCGCTTACCTGTCCGAAGATATTATAAGAATAAAAAAGTAAAATCACCAAAAAATATTTTTTCATTTTCCCGGCTTTTTATAGTTTTCCAGCATCACAATTGCCTTGATTATCCTACGTTCCCGTGTTTCAGTCCTTTTTGCTTCGTTAATCCATTCCGTCAATTCCTTTTTATGAGAATAGGAGAATTTAGTGAACGTGCTTATTGCTTTATGGCTCATTGAAAATGCTTCAATAATATCATCGGGCACATCAACGGTGCGTGGTTCAATGTCTTCGGACAACTTTATTTTCACATAATCTCCGGATGTCTTTCCAGCAACTTTCAGCAGAGGCTGGCTTACAAATAAATAATGGGTGCCATCACCTTTTGGTAAGATCGAAGTACGGAACGATTCATTATCGACATACCCGGCCACCGGGATACGCCCTTTCTTCTTAAATTTTTTGCTCACAGTTTCAGGAATATCAACATAGGTCCAGCCTTGATGATTAATACCTTTTTTAAGTTGGGCTTCAAACTGGTGCATAAATCTTAATGATAATTAAAAGAATTTTAGTTACATACTGATTTTTGAACAGGCTAATTTAGTATATTTGCGTCAGAATCTATTCATTTAAAACCAAAAATATATGGAAGAAACAGTAAAAACAGACAGTGCCAGTCAGGCAATAATGGATCTTGAAGATAAATACGGCGCTCACAATTATCATCCCCTGCCGGTAGTTTTATGCAAGGGCGAAGGCGTTTTTGTATGGGATGTAGAAGGTAAAAAATATTTTGATTTTCTATCTGCTTATTCAGCAGTGAACCAGGGACATTGTCACCCAAAAATCATCAATGCCATGATGGAACAGGCAAAAACCCTTACGCTTACATCGCGTGCTTTTTATAACGACTGCCTGGGCCCTTATGAAAAATATGTTACTGAATATTTCGGTTATGATAAGATTTTACCGATGAATACCGGAGCCGAAGGTGACGAAACCGCGTTGAAACTTTGCCGTAAATGGGCTTACAAAGTAAAAGGCGTTCCTGAAAACCAGGCAAAGATCATCTGTTGCGAAAATAATTTCCACGGAAGAACCATAACTGTGGTCTCCATGTCCACAGATCCTGATGCTACTTCAGGGTTCGGGCCTTTCACACCCGGGTTTGTAAAAATACCCTATAATGATCTCAATGCACTTGAAAAAGCGCTTGAAGATCCTACCGTTGCAGGTTTCCTTGTTGAGCCTATACAGGGTGAAGCAGGAGTCTTTGTTCCGGATGAAGGTTATCTTTCCAAAGCGTATGCATTGTGTAAAGCTAAAAACGTTTTATTTATTGCAGACGAAGTACAGACAGGCATTGCCCGTACCGGAAAAATGCTTGCTTGCGACCATGAAAATGTAAAAGCTGACATACTTATCCTTGGCAAAGCGTTGTCAGGAGGAGTATTTCCTGTATCTGCAGTCCTTGCTAATGATGAAATCATGCTTACCATTAAACCCGGAGAACATGGTTCTACTTTTGGCGGTAACCCTGTTGCGGCTAAAGTGGCTGTTGCAGCCTTGCAGGTGGTAAAAGACGAAAATCTTTGTGAACGCGCTGAAAAATTAGGAAAGATCTTCCGCGACGAAATCAGAAAGATCGATTCGGATATGATAGAACTGGTTCGCGGTAAAGGTTTGCTGAATGCTGTAATTATTAAACCACGCAACGGCAAAGAAGCATGGGATGTTTGTTTAAAGATGCGCGACAACGGCTTGCTTGCAAAACCAACACACGGACACATCATCCGCTTTGCACCTCCTTTGGTAATTACTGAAGAACAAATTCATGAAGCAGTAGCAATTATAAAAGAATCAATATTATCTTTTCATTGATCTGAATAATTATTTAATTAAAAAAAAACTCCTCAGAAACGGGGAGTTTTTTTTTATGGGCACCGTGTGATTACTGCTTTACAAAATGCCTGTAAATCCTGAATTCCTGTGAACGTACCTCCAAAATATAGGTTGCGGTTGCCAAATCTGAAACCCTGATCTGAGTATCCGGGTCGTTAAGTTTCGTTTCTGATATCCTGCGCCCGGTCATATCGAAGATCAAAGCCGTAGCCCCGGCTAAATTTCCTGGGATGTGAACCGTAAGTATTCCGGTGGCCGGATTCGGGTAAATCAGGATATTTATTCCATCAGGATTATGCTCTATTCCGCTGCATGAGTCAATGGTTGTTGACATGGTATCGGAATTTTGGCAACCAAATTCATCCGTAAAAAAGTATATAATATCAAAAGTACCTGTCCCGGCATCCGCAGGATTGAAAACATTGCCACTTATGCCTTCACCGCTAAAATACCCGCCTGCCGGTGTGCCGCTCAGGGTGACTGAATTATTATTTAAACAATATATTTCATCCAGCCCGGTAAAAGAAACAGAGGTTACCGGGTGAGCGGACAGATGTAATGTAAAAGTGCTGTCACACCCATGGGAAGTCAAATAAACAGCATGATAAATCCCTGCTGCGGTATACTGATTTCCCTGCCACAAATATAAATCACCAACACAGATGGTATCGTACTCATCAAAAGAATAAGCAGGATTTACAAAAAGGTTTACTGAATAAATACTGTCGCAGCCAGGGACAGAAACATAATTGGCGTGATACTCCCCTGTTTGGGTATATTGATTTCCCTGCCAATTAAATATTTCGCCATCGCAAATGGTATCGTACTGATAAAAAGAATAAACAGGATTTACAAAAAGGTTTAATGAATAAATACTGTCGCAGCCAGGGGCAGAAATATAATTGGCATAATACACGCCCGTCAGGGTAAATTGATTTCCCTGCCAATAGAATATTTCGCCAGAGCAAATGGTATCGTACTGATAAAAAGAATAAACAGGATTTACAAAAAGGTTTAATGAATAAATACTGTCGCAGCCAGAGACAGAAACATAATTGGCTTGATAATCACCTGTTTGGGTATATTGATTTCCCTGCCAATTAAATATTTCGCCATAGCAAATGGTATCGTACTCATAAAAAGAATAAACAGGATTTACAAAAAGGTTTAATGAATAAATACTGTCGCAGCCAAGGGCAGAAATATAATTGGCATAATACACGCCCGTCTGGGTAAATTGATTTCCCTGCCAATTAAATATTTCACCATCGCAGATGGTGTCTTGCTCTGTATAAGAATATGACGGCTTCACAGCCAGATGCAGGGTAAAGGTGCTGTCGCATCCGAAAAAACTTGTGTAACCTGCATAATAAGTGCCCTGAGTACTATAGCTGTTACCCTGCCATTGAAATGTCTGCCCATCACAGATCTCGTAATATTCGATGGTGGAAAATACAGGATTTACTATTAATATTAATGTTTGCGCACTGTCGCAACCCTTACTGCTCACATAAAAGGCATGATAGGATCCTGTGGTGTCATAATCGGAGCCGTCCCAGTGATATGTTTGTCCCTCGCAAATATTTTGGGTTTCAATGATATCATAAACCGGGTACAACGTAGCTACAGTAATTGCAGTATTTTCACAACCATTCGTATTTGTATAATGATATGTAATAATCTTATCACCATCTCCAACTGCCGACGGAAACAATGTATCGGAAACAACACCGGGCCCGGAATACCAGCCTCCTGAAGGACTTCCCTCTGTCAGTGGGTAGCCGGGTCCATTCTCACACATGGAAGAAATACTGCCCATGGTGATGGGTGCGTTTGGTTTAATCTCGTAATAATTGCAGGTTGGCCAGAAATCTGTTACAGGGTCTGTTGAAATAAGCCGGAACCTGTAATGCAATCCCGGTGTCATTGACTGAGGGATAAGCACACCGGCTGTTCCTTCCTGAATTCCTGTGACGGTGTCAAGATTGGTTGGAAAATCAAAATTGCCGGATGAATCAGAAATCTGAAAGATAAACAAATTACCCGGATTGTAATTTCCCCAGGCATTAAACGGAAGCCCGGCTATATTGTTCTGACATAATACATTATCAGGAAGATCGGATATTTTTGTATAAAAGGGTGTATATTTCCACAATTCCTGGCCCTGGGCATTACCATTTCCATTAAAATATACCTGCTTTCCGCTTGAACAAAGAAAATAAGGATGACCATCCCCGCTACCTTCGATAACTTCATCAACAAGAAAAGTTCCGCATTCGGTGCCATCGCTTGCCCATATCTCTCTGCCATGTATGGCATCGTACGCTGTAAAATATACTACCGAATCGTTCACAACCAGATAATCTGGTCCAGCAGAATATACTCCGGTGAAAATATCCATCAAAAGTATGGTTCCTGCCTCAGTTCCATCACTTCTCCAAAGTTCATCACCATGTATTCCATCATTGGCAGTAAAAAAGACATATTTGCCAGTGCTAACAATTTTTCCATAGGTACCTGCTGATGGCCCCGGATAAATATCTTTCACCATTACAGTTCCACTGTCAGTACCATCACTTTTCCAGAGTTCACTGCCATTCACACCAAAAGCAGTAAAAAACAAGGTGTTATTGAGTTTGGTAAGGTTTCTGGGTTCTGCCGAATTGGCCGCTCCGGGGTATACATCTTTTACCAATACAGTTCCTGCAGCGGTACCATCGCTTTTCCAAAGTTCAGATCCGTTCGCATCATCATAAGCTTTAAAAAACAAAGTACCATTTACATTTATAAGATTTGCGGGATTGCCATGTTTATTAGGGCCGGGATTAATATCTTTTACCAAATGTGTTCCTGATTCTGTTCCGTCACTCATCCATAACTCATTACCGGAGATATTATCATTCGCGGCAAAAAATAAATTACCATTGAATAATGTCAGATACTCGGGATATCCATACAACGACCCTGGATTAATATCTTTAACCATAATGGTTCCGGCTTCGGTGCCATCGCTTTTCCAGAGCTCGGTGCCGGAAATGCCATCATTTGCCCGAAAATATCCCATGCCATTAAAATCAAATATCTCTGTCGGGTAAGCACCTGAGGTGCCAGGAATAATATCTTTCACTATGTTTGTCCCCTGTTCAGTGCCATCACTTTGCCATAATTCAAATCCACTGATGGTATCGTAGGCACTGAACCATGTGTTTCCAGCTACTTTAGTAATATAATTCTGCTGGACCGAAAAATCACCTGCACTAAAATTCTTTACATTAATGGTTCCAATTGTGGTTCCATCAGAACTCCATAATCCGTAACCATCTGTTCCATTGCTGGCGGAAAAATACAATTTCCCGTTTACATCCGTCATGCTGTATGTTGCAGTAGAACCTCCTTCGGGATAGATATTTTTTACCATAATTGTTCCAACCTCCGTACCATCACTTTTCCATAACTCGCTGCTATGTACTTCATCAAATGCGCTAAAAAACAAAGTGCTGTCCACTGCATATAATTCCGTGGTGTAACTTCCAGATAAGCCGGGATTAATATCTTTTACCATAACCGTCCCTGCAGAACTTCCATCGCTTACCCATAATTCAGTACCATGAACAGAATCGTCGACTTTGAAAAATAATTTATTATGGCAATTGGTGAGGTAATAAAAATAGCCATTATCAATCCCCTGACGGATGTCTTTCACCATAAGTGTTCCGACTTCTGTCCCATCAGATTTCCAAAGCTCCATTCCATGTATACTATCATCTGCAACAAAAAACAACGTACCATTCATATCGGTCAGGCTATGCATATTATAAACAGGATTGCCGGGATAGATGTCTTTTACCATCATAGTTCCAGCTTCAGTGCCATCGGTTTTCCATAACTCAGAACCATGTATGCTGTCGGTAGCGCTGAAAAATAACCATCCACCGGACACAGTAAGATAATTAGGATAACTTGATGTTGCTCCTGGAATAATATCCTTCACCATCAATGTGCCTGCCTCTGTTCCGTCAGTCTTCCACAATTCCGAATTATTTGCCATATTCCGGGCAGTAAAAAAAAGCTGACTGCCCATAACAGTCAGATTATTGGCGCCGCCACCCGAATTACCCGGGTATACATCTTTGACTAAAACTGTTCCACCAGATGTGCCATCAGTTTTCCATAATTCGCCCCCGTCGGGGCCTGAATTAGCTTCAAAGAATATTTGATTATTAAATATAGTCAGGGACATAGGGCCACTTCCCTGACTACCGGGATAGAGATCTTTCACGATCATTGTTCCTGCATCGGTTCCATCGCTTTTCCATAATTCCAGACCATAGGATGGACTGGTGGCAGTAAAATACAAAATACCGTTGTAGTCAATAAACTTGCTACCTAATACCATCCCCGCATAAGTCCCGGGGTAAATGTCTTTTACCATTGCTGTTCCTGCTTCTGTTCCATCGCTTTTCCAAAGCTCATAACCATGAACTCCATCATCTGCCCTGAAAAATAATATTCCATTAACATTGATCAGGTCAACAGCGCCACTTCCGTTCGAGCCCGGGTAAATATCTTTTACCATTACTGTCCCTGCTTCGGTACCATCGCTTTTCCAAAGTTCATACCCGTAATATGGCGAATTAGCCATGAAATACAACGTATTATTGATTTTGCAAAAACGTTGCGGCCCGCTCCCATTTGGGGAATTTGTCTGATTAATATCCTTAACAAATTCGACCTGTGAAAATGACAAAAACGCTATTAATGATAAGATACAGAATAAAGCTAATTTTTTCTTCATATATAATGTATTAATTAAGGAGGTGACTTATAATTAACGTAATAAAAATAAAATCACTTGTTGATTATTTACTAATAAACAATCAATTAAACAGTATTTTACCAAATACAAAACTACGTATTTAACTAATAAAAACAATGAAGATGCAGAAAAGCGTTTATTTGAAAATTGCAAGTATTTGTTCCAACTCGCCCGACTTTACCGTGTTTCCTGAGCCCTTATAGGTAATATACAACTCCTGCAACATCCTTTTTATTATTACAATATTTGTACATGGCCGGTAATATTCATATTTAGGTTCAATATTTTTCTGCTTGAGAAAAATATCAATTTCGTTATGGGTGAAAAAGGATCCTTTGTTGAAAGGGGCAATATAAAAAAGTACTTCAGCCTCCGAAATGGGCATCCCGGGCAGGCATTTGTGTTCGTCCATATACGCCAGTACAAACTGTTCCGGGAGGTTAACTCCGAAAACAGGTAATTCAGCAAGGCCGGAAATAATCAGATAAATAAGCGCAAGAGACAGATGGTTTCCCTTGTGGGTTTCCAGAACATTATTCAAATAATAGTTCAGCGGGGAAAATAAATCCGACCTGTCGGGTTCAAATTTATTTTCTGTGAAAAGGATTTTATTAACAACACTGGCTTTCTCAAATGCGGTCAATTCATGATTGAGCTCAAGCCACACACCCTGTTTGAGGCGTTCCAGTTCTTTTTTTATTTTCTGTTCGTCCAGGTTCGGATACTGATATTTACTCACAATGATATAGCCGGTCAGCAGGTTTGTGCCGCCAAGGCTGTACCAGTTGTTAAGTTCTTCACATAAAGTCTGAAACTGGATCTTATGCAACAATATCTCAATACGTTTCTGAGCCAGGGGTTGAAGGCTATGTTCCCAGGCTTTTTCAAGGTAGGGAATTGCGTTTTTTCCGTAGGTAAGAATGCGGTCGCGAATCTGCTTATAAATTAGTTCGTCGGGTTCGTCGATAAGATCTACCAAAGCTGCAAGTTCTTTATTTACCTCTGATGAATCCATTTGCCGACGCTTACTATTTCTGACGAACTATTGTTTAAATAAAAAAGCAAGATTACCTAACCTTGCTTTTAAAATGCTCATTAATGAGGTTTATTGATTCAGCATAACCGGCATAACCAGCATCAGTATTTCTTCGCCTTCGTTTTTAACAACCGGGAACAGGAGCGCTGCGCGGTTGGCTGCGGACATTTCGATACAGATTTCTTCTGAATCAAGGTTATTGATCATTTCAAGAATAAACTTTGAATTGAAACCAATTTCGATATCTTCCCCGGAAAAATTACAACTCAGGCGTTCTTTTGCTTCGTTTGATAACTCTGAATCTTCAGCAGACATGATTAATTCCTGGCCGCTGATAGAAAAACGGATCTGACGGGTAAGCTGGTTTGAAAATATAGAAACCCGCTTGATCGAAGTTAATATCTGCTGACGGTTAATGGTGAGTTTTTTGTTGTTATTGGCGGGTATGACAGCTTCATAATTGGGATATTTACCATCTATCAACCGGCAAATCATAAGAATATTCTCAAATTCAAAAAGTACGTTGGTGTTGTTATATTCAATTTTTACAGGCACATCAATGGCGCTGAGAATATTTTTGATCAGGTTCAAAGGTTTCTTGGGCAGAATGAATGAACCGGCTTCGGTTGCTTTGGTATCTGTCCTGCGGTAACGCACCAGTTTATGAGCGTCGGTGGCAACAAATGTGATGTCTTTGTCGGACAACTGGCAGAAGACGCCGGTCATCACGATACGCATATCATCGTTTCCGGTTGCAAACAGAGTTTTATTAAAAGCGTTGGCCAGGGTTTGTGAATCCAGTGAAATATTGGTGCCATTATCTACCACCGGTGATTGCGGGAAAACATCCCCGTTGAACCCGGTTAATTTGTATTTACCGTCGCCGGCAGAAATTTCTATAAGGAACGTCTCATGGTTGATATTAAAGGCCATCGGAACATCAGGAAAAGTCTTAAGTATGTCGATAAGGTAACGGGCGGGAACAGCAATAATGCCTTCGTTGCTGGCTTTGGTGACCGGAATAACAACGGTCATAGTAGTTTCCAGATCGGAAGCGGTAACTTTTAGCTTTTCTTCGCTAAGATCGAAAAGGAAATTATCCAATATCGGGAGAGTATTGCTTGAAGTAAGTACGCCGCTGATAGCCTGGAGATTTTTTAACAAGACTGACGTTGATACAATAAATTTCATATAGTTTAATTTTACTTAATTATCAAATGATGGTTAACTAACTTACAAAAATATAAAAAAAAATGATTGTTTTAAAAATTTTTATTTTTTAGGTAATTTCTTTTTTTTGAGGTTCTATGGAATAAAAATCAATCAAATAATTTATTAATTCGTTCCATTTTTCCTATTACTTTTTTGCCTGTCCAAAAAAGTAATCAAAAAAGGACATCCTGGCGAATGCTTCATCCCGCCTGCCCGAATGAAAATCCGTTCAGGCGGGCTCTCATAAAACATTGAAAATCTATGCAAAGTTGCCCCGTCCGCTAGCTAGCGGACTGGAAACGCCTACGGCGCTTTGAAGATTTTCTAATGTTTTCTGATTCACCCTTGCGCTGGCCCGCACGCCAGGAATAGCCTGCGCGCCAAATACTTCCACAATTTCGGCAACAGTTTAATCGGCAGTTCACTCTATGGAGTGTTTGAGTTGACAATAAACAATAGTAATTAATTGTTGAACTTTTCCCAAGAATTAAGAATATAATTTTCTAATGAAAATAAAATGAAATTCAAGATGCTATTAAAAAAAATAGAATATCAATTTATGATTTTCCATTTTTAATTAACCTACTGATCCTGTGTCTGAACACCAGTATAGTAACCCAGGGGCTTAAAAATCGTGCTGAAGGTATAAAACTGTATCAGCACCAGGTCCTTTTTGTCGTTTATCAATGCAAACAGACGATCGCGGTCATAAATAACCGGATTGCCCTGCTGGTCAATTTCATCCTCCGGAGCTTTACGCAAAAAAGAAGTAACACTGTATGTCTTTCCGTCAGATCCTTCCACATCTATAATGATATAAGGCTTTGCTGAAATAACAGAATCCTTCTTCAGTTTATCCAAATCATTTACCAAAGCTTCATAGCGCACATCTTCAAAAGCAGAAAAGAGTTCCATCATTTTAATGGTATCGAAGCCCGAAACCTGTTTGTTGTCTAGCAGTGAAAACAATTCAAAGTCTTTCGGTGATTTTTTTACTGCTTTAAAAGAGTTCTTGGGATCATCCATGATCTTTATGCTAACGGATTTGATTTGCGGATACTTCATGCTGAAAACCACATGGTCACGCCAATCTTTTACCAAAGGGCTATACCTGGTAGTAAGGAAACCGTTAAAACCAAAGATATGGGTTATATAAGGATTATCCGTACCTTCAATCAGCATATAGGTTCCCATATTATTCTGTGTGGCACATCCCACATAATAGGTTTTGGTCAGTTTCTCGTGAGGGAACCATTTTATTTTATCGAAAAGGTTGATGCGATAGACTTTCTGGTAAATTTCGACTTTAACCGAAGTGGTCGCAAGTAACTTAACAATCTGTTCCCTGCCTGATTTAGATACAGGTTCTTTAACTTCCACGCTCATTAGTGTTTTCAGAAGCACGTTGATTGCATCTTTGGCGGCGTTAAATTCATCGTTGACACGCCATTGCGAAGGGTTAACCCTTGTTAAAGTTACCGTGTTATTTTCTTTATCGGCTAAAAAAACTTTTGTGATACTGGCAGTGTCTTCAATAGCGAAGCTGCTGTTTTTTTTATCGAGTGTATTCTTATGGTTTTTAAAAAGTAACAGGGCAGCTGTGATAACTGCTAATATTACAACTAATAAAATTGCCACGCGGTTTCTTTTCATTTTCGAACAGTATTTGTGTTATTTTCTGGTGAACCTGTACTTTCTTACTATAAGCTGGATCATGCCAAAAATCAGAATAAGAAGAACCGGACCAATAGTATTAATCAATTGCATAGAGAGTTTTGTACCGGCATTTTTTAGTTTTTTCGGGTCAAGCAACCTCATTTTAACTTCGCGTGAACGCACGGAAATTATTCCGGAATCATCGCACATGTAGTCAATACAATTCAGAATAAAGTCTTTGTTTCCAAACGTCTCGCCGGTATACTGATCGAAGCCCAACGGATAAGGATTTCCGGTCTTTTTATCCAGCTGGTTTTTTATCACATCACCATCTGATATCACGATCATTTTTGTTTCCGGGCTTTTTTCCTTAAAGTCGAAACTTCTGACGTCGGAGATCATTTCAGGCGGCAGCCTGTTTACGTATACGGATTGAAAACTGCCTTCAAGCAACACGGCCACGGGCAGGTATGATTTATTATAATCCCGCTCATCAGGAACAGATTGAAGCAGGTCAAGAGAAATGCGGGCCGGGGTGTTCACCACTTTGGAATATTTGGAGCTCGTGAGCAATACCGTTTTTTTAATTCCTTTACCGCCCACGGTATCGATGGTGCTGGCAAATTCCATTTTTATGGCATTCAGGTTCGTGACAATCGGATGTTTTACAGAAGGCATGATCACCGGAAAATAATACCACGGCATCAGCTCAACTTTTGGCTGTCCTCCATATTGGCCGGTAACAGCCGGTATAGGAAGCGCATTCATATCAAGAAGTAAATTCGTGTTGATACGTACCCCGTATTTAAAAAGCATGTCGTCCAGGTTGCGGTCAATGGCAAAAGCAAGGGTTTCGTTCGACTTTTGAAGGCTGTCCATGCTCACAATAACAGGATCCAGCAACCACAATATCCTGCCGCCGTGCATCACAAACTGGTCAATAAAATATTTGTCTTTTTCATTGAACGCGCTGTCTGGCTTGGCAATGATTAATGCGGAATATTTATTCAGTAATGGTTTTTCCTTTGTTCCTCGGACCATCAGGCTGTTTATTTTTCCGCCAATATTAACGGTGTCCACAGCGTAATAATCCGACAGCGAGTAGATGATATCTGCCAGCCTGTCTAAACCGAGCTCACCATGGCCTCTTGTGAAAGCGACACGGGGTTTGTTTTTCACCAGCAATTTACGGATGGCGCTGATGAGGTTATATTCAAGATTCTGCACAGAATTATTCAAAACCTGGTCGGACGGTGTACCTAACTGGTTGGTGAACAACTGAACAGGCACTTCCTTTTGCCTGTATGTAACCAATGCGCCGGGAAAGATCCATTGCTGGGAACTGCCGTCCGTGGTTTTCACTTTGATATTGGTCGGCTGTATTCCTTTGTTTACAAGCTGTTGGTATGTATTCTGAATTTTCTTCTTGTCCTCGCCTTCCGAAGGATTGATAAAAGTGTACTGGATATTGTCGTTGTATGCCCTGAATTCGTCAAGCATCTCTTTTGTTTCAGATCTTAGGCGTTTGAAACCTGCCGGGAACTCGCCTTCAAGATAAACCTGAAAATACATGACATCATCAATCTGTTTCAGGTATTTTTTCGTCGATGCCGACAAGGTGTAACGTTTTTCGGAAGTAAGGTCAATACGGGTAAAAACATAATAGGAAATAATGTTGATAAACAACAGTATCAGCAAACTCAGTAAAAGCTGCACCAGGTTGTTCTTTTTAATTTTGTTTTTGCGCTTGCTCATACCTGTTACCATTTTCGTTTTTCAATAGAGATCTTCGACAGTAATACAAACAAAACTATGATGCTTAAAAAATAGATGATGTCGCGTGTATCAACCACTCCCCTGCTCAGCGATATATAATGAGCATTCATCCCAATAGATTTGATGAAAAGATCGATCTTTCCAAACAAGTCAAGAGAATAAATAAAATCAAATCCGATATAAAGAAATCCGCAGAAAAATACCGACAACACAAATGCGAGCACCTGTTTATCTGTCAACGAAGAGCAAAAAAGCCCTATAGCGACAAAAGCGGCGCCAAGCAGCAATAGTCCAATGTAAGAGCCCCATGTGGCGCCAACATCCATATTTCCGACAGGAAAGCCAAGCCAGTAAACAGAAATAAAATAGATTAAGGTCGGCAATAAAGAAAACAAGACCAGCAGCAGACCTGCAAAGTATTTTGCCAGTATGATCTGCAAATCACTCAGGGGTTTGGTAAGCAGCAATTCAATAGTTCCAGATTTTTTTTCATCGGCAAAAGAACGCATCGTGATGGCCGGAATGAGAAACAGGAAAACAAAGGGTGCAATCAGGAACAGCCCGTCGATATTGGCGAAACCAAAGCCCATGATATTAAAATCGCTGTTGAAAACCCAAAGGAACAGGCTGTTTATCATTAAAAACACAATAATGACTATATATCCTATCAGGGAGCTGAGAAAACTGTTTATTTCTTTGACGAAAAGCGTGAACATGTTTTTTTTTTGAGCATGCGAAGATACGCATTTTAATTTTTTCCTTAACCGCAATAAGGGTTTTTATAAATATTTTTTTTCCTGCATAATACCGGTAGGTTGTAGTCAAAATTAAAAGAGCATAGATAACCTATAATTTACACGATAGTTTCTGCATTAATATGAATTTTATTCTCAAACTTTTTTGTTTGCCCAAAAAAGTTTGCAAAAAAAGGCATCCTGTCGAACGCTTCACCCCGCTCTGAAAAAAACAAGAAAATTTAAAAAAAGTAGTCCCGTCAGCCAGGCTGACGGGAAACGCAAGCGCCTTTTTTAATTTTCTACGTTTTTTCCATTCACTCAACCCACGCCGCACGACAGGAAAAGCCTGCGCGCCAGATATCCGCTAACCTTTCCAGAAAACCGAATTGTTTTGTAGTCCGCCAGTGGGCTGCGAAACAATAAAAGGTTTGATAAGTGTCTAATAATTCGGGTTTAATTTTTCTTTAACCACAATAAGGGTTTTTATAAATATTTTTTTTCCTGCATAGCACACTTGAAGAATTTTCCGGCTGATTTTGGGTAGCCATTATCAATCATTTATTACGTTACGGTCTTATAAAGAAAAAGCAGCTATTCAACACATTGAAAATATTGATAACAAGGAGATTCCTCATTTCGTTTCACTACATTCGGAATGACATTATTGTTTGTTTTTGGGGAGGAGGAACGCGGCGGAGCGCAAAGCCCTCCGCCGCGTTCCTCCTCCTCTACCCACCAAGATTGAAATGTCATTCCGAACCTTGCCTGCCGCAACGACAGTGAAGGCAGGAAGGTGAGGAATCTTTATTAATTCGGGAGATAAAATCAAACAATCTAAACAACAAGAATATATAACTGTATGGAATTTTTTTATGATATTTACTAAGGGGTGAATAGTTCCTGAAAAAAAAATGATAAATAATATATTGATAACCAAACCATTATATTAAAAATAGCATTTTCTCCATAAAAACTTTGGTAATTAAAATAAAGTCAGTAATTTTGCACCCTCAAAAAAAGGATTGACAATGTAGCTCAGCTGGTAGAGCATTGCCCTTTTAAGGCAGGGGTCCTGGGTTCGAATCCCAGCATTGTCACGGAAAACAGCCATCTGAAAGGATGGCTGTTTTTTTTTCAGTCTTCAGAATTGAAAACAACGTTTTATTGGATCAGGATCAAAACCTGGGATCAGGATCAAAACCTGTGGACTAAAAAATTTAAGCATATAAATTTGCAAGTCGAAAAAGGAAAAAATTAGTATCCGTGACACCACGATATTGCGATCTAAAAGCCTTTATTTTCGCGTTA